>Ga0209367_1001639_pt1 | contig 28075 bp, 15 predicted proteins | sample WorMetLIZISLAND2_FD_187412 | JGI IMG/M metagenome (GOLD analysis project Ga0209367, IMG submission 187412) | Marine gutless worms symbiont microbial communities from Max Planck institute for Marine Microbiology, Germany - Olavius geniculatus... ...
ATTTAGGGGAGGATAGAAGCCACTGCATGTGATCCCATACGGCAGGTGATGCTCCACGGCTATGCGACGAGTTTCTCATGAGCTATACACCACTTTAGTTACTAGCCCAAGTCAGCCTGACTATCTCAACGTCAGTTGCTGCTGCTGCTACTAGAAGAAAACGATGTAAGTCCAAGTTGCACGAAAAAATGATATTGGCTAAATATTGTAGAATGTAATGCTAATTTATAATATGCTAATCAGTTGAAATAAAAACATCGCTTTACATCAATTTCAACAAAAATAATGTTGTGCGAATGGAATGATGACGTCACGAACAACGCTTTGTTTATAGGGTGTACTGCAGCGTGCAAAAAAGTTAACATGCCATGAGCTGGCCATAGCGTCGAAGCAACACGCGCTCAGAGAGGGGAACTCACTTGCATTATGGAAGCAAAGGTTGGAATCTGTAAGCGATTGGTGTAACAGAAAGGGCATACTGTCGGCCTACTTTCGGTATGACAGTGACTTCTCAAAATGCAAGCAAAGTCTTTTCACTCGATACCACACTCCATCGACGCTGCTAGTGTTCAAATTCTGTCAAACGCTACACTGACGCTAGGCCTAATAGTTGTTTGTAAAGTCATACTTTTGTCACATTTATCCACGTTAAAGTTTATTTCTACAGTACAGAGATAACACTGGCAACCAGAACATTAATAAATATTGACAAATTAACATCTGACTAAGCCAATTAGCACTTCATAACAGTTATGTAAACTGATGCGACTTGGACTTAAATGGTCTAGTTGGTTAAAGGTGCTGGTTGAATGAAACCAGCAATCAGGCGGACATGGGATTAAGAGCTGACAGCTGAAGTGCTGCAAAGATATACTCACTCACCAGCATCCATATCTGGACTGCTGATAAACAGAAAAGAAGCATAAAGAGGAAAAAACAAAGGACGAAATGTGTTGCTAGGAGGGTCATTTAAAGGGGAGGGGAGTTGGAGGGATCGAGAGACCCCCAAGGATTCAGGATTTTAATTTTCCCCTGTAAATTGTACCTTTGAAACAGTGTTACTGCTGCAAAAACAATACGTTACGCAGACGTAGACCCTCCGAAGATTACCGAGACTCCCCAACGATTTACTGAAATGATGCCACTGTTTGTTGCCACACCCCACTTATAAAATCCTGGATAAAAGTTAACAAAAACGATTCAAAGGCAAGTAAAAAACTGCACAATTGTTAGAAAAGGTGCCGTTCATTAGGGCCAAAATGGTATATTAATTTACCAACAAAAATGTGTTATGAACACTCACAGACGTCGGGTGTCGTAACAACATATTTCAGAGGTTCGCCATCGCCCACTTCAGACATGGCTCGTATAATGAGCTGGTAGGCAACGTTCGGTTTTAAATACTCAATGAAATAAGGATCTCCTGCAAACAAAACACAAATTACGCATAATTAAACACAACTCACAACTAAAATATTTACATCAACAAATCAAGAGATGCGGTGATCAATTTCTTAATGGCACATCAGCTCAAAATAGGCCATTGCCATCACACAAAAATGCTCAGAATTTAAGTAGCATGACTCTTAGAAAGTTTTCTTCAGTAGTTTACATAATTTCTGTAACCAGTGTAGCAGTTTTCAACTCTGAAACTTCGATCAACATTAGACAGAGTGACATCTGAAAGTAGTGGCATTAGCATGCTGATGCAGCTTCGTTCTCTAGATCAGCAGTAATTAGCACATTTTGGCAGCCAACTTTCCACATTTATCCGACCATCCAGCCACTATCAAATGTTTCACAGTAAAACCCGCTGAAACTACAAAAACAGGTACATAGCAGAGAGCAATATACAGCATGTCAGATTATCATTTGAAAGGTATCAAGTACTTGCATAAAAATACAAGAAAGCCCAGCTGTCACTAGGAAAGATGCGCTACAGCCTATACAGTTCCTATTGCAGTACTGACCTTCAAGGTCATCTAAGGTGGACGATTTTCATTTCATCTGAAAGGGTGTAAACCACTTTCTGGTAGTGATTAACAGTAACCTTGGCCGTATCTCTCATCCTTTCTGAGATATGGCCAGTTTTCCATTGAAAAACACACATTTTTCTTACCCCTCCACTCAACCCCGAATTTGATAATGTTCCCCTTGAAATAGATCGTTGAAATTATGCTAAATATTCATATAAAAAGTTTTCTCTTACAATCTACCATTTAACTACAATACATTCATTACAGGCAGACAACACATCATGCCAAAGATGCCCTACAGCATAGCTGCAGTGCGTCAATAAACCTAAAATACAAAAAAAGAAATAAAGTGAGAAAATACCGATCATGAAATCGTCAATCTTCAGCAAGTACTGAACCCTGAAGCCGTAGATGTCAACTCCGCCAGTGTTGCCTGGAGGCTGAATGTCCAAAAGAACAGTTGTCGGTGATATCTCAAGGACGTTTACTGATCGCGGAGGTCCCGGCAATCCTGAACCAGCGAACAAACTTCTCCTTAAAACAAGTTGGCTCACAACAGCCAGTGGCTTCTATCCCTATACTTGATGGTCGCGCCATGCACCCAGTGGAAAATAGGGGGAAAGTTTTGTTAAGAGTGGAAAGATCAAAACTCCCCTCCGCCTTTTTTTACTGGGCAATCTACACCCTTAACTAAACTTCTCCCCTATTTTTCATTCCCTCCTGATTTTCTGACCTACACCATTAACAAAACTTCTCCCCTAGAGGGAAAAAAGCCCAAGGGGGAGAACTTGAGTCCCTTAAGCCCAAAAGTGGGAAAAGTTGCACCCAATTTCAATTCCGGATTTGGGGAATAGAAACCACTGACACTGGAACAGCCAAGATTCACGTATAGAGGGACCACTTGAGGGTGAGGCATGGGAAAGGGTACGTATACCCTGCCCACTTGGATTTTGGATTCTTATGTAAAAGTGGTGCATTTTGAGGAAAATCGGCTTAGTCGAACACTAGATGATTGTCATTCTTGGAATCCTAGTGAGGGCACGTGCCCCCGGTGTCCCCTGTGGCTATGCCAGCGTTGGCTCAACACTTTATCAGACATATACAACCCTCACCCATCGTTGCCTAATGACCGTTTGACTAACAAAGTAGTTTGTTTTCACCACATTCAGATGCACATTTAAGACACTGAAAATGACTTCGGTGGCTTTTATCACAAATTATTACATTATTATCCTGATGCTGGTGTATTTTATTTATTGTTGGTGATTAACATATCTTTCAACAAACTATGTTAGCAAATGCCCTTAATCATCTCTCATAGACAGTTAATCAAACTAGTAACAAGAAAAATCTTCTCGACAAATATTTACTAAAACAACTTCTCCAGACATTTACAGTTCGGCGTTTAACACAAAAGCTACGTGTAAACTTCACGTCACAGTAATAGTACAACGATCTAATTCACTGGGTGCACATTTTACCTGCTTTCTAAATAATTAAAGTCTTAATTTCACTCTTTTTGAACTCACTGGAAATTAATTATTCCAGACTGCTGAGTAAAAGTCAGTGCACGAACGAATAACTAAATGAGACACCTTCATTTTGTGCTGCAGCTAACAGCGAGATTAAAATGCACAAATACTGTACTAAAAATAAAAATATGTACATGCAGCTAAATAAAACTAATTATTACCACTGCCATCCATAGTAAAACGAGCAATGTACATCTCAAGTTCAGCACATTAAATACATCTGCAAAAATTCTGCATCGTCTTCAACTGAACAGTTAAAAAGCAGCTCACTTGCTCTGCGCATCTCGACGAGGTGTACACCTACACCCATCTGATTGGTCGCTCGGCACGAGTAGTTACCATAGATAAATTCTTCATCAACCTCACGAACCGTAACCTGTCATAAGTAAGAAAAGGTGAAATACTATCCTTTAATTTAGTTACAACAATTTAAATACACACATGTGTACAGTGTATTAACAGTGAATATCCAGGTAAGTCCAAGTTAACTGATCCCTCAAGGGCCTCAGCCCCGATTTTCAAGGGCCATTAATCACTATCCCTAACATCTGCATAGTACTACTACGAATACTTTCCATATCCTGCTAACAAATCTGCCACAGCAGCCAAACTGAAAATAATGGCTCATACAAGATTTTCTTTCTACTTGAAAGTTACTACATCCTAGCTAATATATACTCAACTAATAACTATGAAAAATAATTTATTTAAAAAGTAAAAATGACTCCTATCATTGGCATCCTACTACTGCAACTACGATACATCCATCAGACAAATAACAAAAACCAACCAAACAGTTTCAAAATAATACAGAAATGGAAAAATGTAAATTAATTGCAGACAATATAGGCTTACCTGAAGGTTGCTGTCTTTAGCCATGACATAGGTACGGAACGTTTCGTTGTCCTTCAGCACTCGGCCGTAGCGAAGCCACTCGATCGTAGGCATTGGCTCTGCCTTCACCTTGCATGTGAGGTTGCGTGTCTTGCCAGCCCAGTTGTAGACCAGAGTTGTCTGATCGGGTGGGAAACGTGGACGAACTGTCACACAGCAAACCAAACAACACAATCCCAAAACTCTTAAATCTGTACTTTAATAAGAGCTAGCAACGCTTCTGCACTACGGTCGGGTTCACTCAGTTACGGACAAATCCACTCCGATACCCAGCAATTAAACCCCCCCCTCAGACTTTCCACGCATTATACTAAGATGTATAAAAAACAAAAATAGCATGAGCTCGAAAGATTTTTCAAACCAATCCCATCTATTCTTCAAATGGCCTTTTGCATTCAAAGAATGCGATCTGGAATTCGACTGGCATTGCTTCAGTAAAGGAAATGTCTTTAAAATGTTAGGGCAGGCAATGCGTAGTGAGACAACAAAAAGTAAGCCACCAAGTCACTGTTATAATTCAATCAAACTTTAACCGATTTTCATAAAGCGAACAAATAAGTTTTATGACACTTAGCAAGTGCCATCAGTGCAGAGTTCACAATACAAAAACAAAGATAAACACAAAGAGAAAATCTCACAGTTGACGGTAACTGAGCCGTTGAGTTCATGATGGCCGGCAACGTTGCTTGACTTGCACGTGTAGTTCGCCATGTCCTCCGGAACGAGATCGCCGATTGTCATATGCAGATGACCAGCAACTGGATTCATCAGATTTATCCGTCCACCTTCCTACACCCGTCATCAAAGAAAACACAATTCTGATGTGTATTGATCAGAAACTGGAAGCTGCAAACCGAAATTTTCAACCAAAGCCTGGCAGAATAATGTTTGGAGTCTTACCTTCCCATTCATGCGAACAGATCACATGTCTCACAAGCCTTGAGTTGACAGACTTTATGTGGTAAAGACAGAGACACTAAGCGAAGTGGGCAAAGTCCTACAGACAATGCATGCCTAGTCAAGAAAACTTTATGGCGAAAAACTGCACAATAACAAAGTTTGGCTATTTCGTACTAAGGCTATAGGTTCCAGTAATTATGCCGGACTATATAATGCATGCCAACAGTAGTTTCAGTCTATTCTGAAGAACAGCTCAGCTAGTATGGCAGATACTGTTCTATGCATTGTGCACTGAAAACTTACAATGTCTCATTTTTTAAAATAAAAAAACGTTCTATCTTGCATCGACTACATTGTCTAAGACAGTTGAGCTAGAAAGTTCATGCAACACCGGAAATGGCTCCAAAGATCACCTGAAGTCGTTTGCGGTGAAGCTATTTTATGCACAACTTACTTTGTTCTCAATGGTGTTTGAGAGTAACATGGTTGAGATATTGCACCATTTCTGATATACGAACACTAGTCCAAAAATTAGGAAAAATACATTTATAAAGCGCACAACGTTGGCGAGAAACTCGCCAAATTTAGGGCAAAGTAAGTAAGTAAATACATTGAGTAACTGCTAATAATGCTGAATATTCCTTCAGATTAAACACAAGAGCAGAAATGGCAGCATTACATTTGGTCCCAGAAGATAGTCCTCTTTGCGACCTTCCTTGCGGTATGTCATCTCAGGCGGGGGGTCACCCCATGACAGGCAGATCAGTGTCGTCGTGCCGCCCTCCGACTGTGTCACATTCTTTATATTGTACACCGTTGGCGGAACTGGAATGTACACCAGAGGACAGACATGAGATGTATTTTTCACTCACATAATCTACATAAACTGTTGAAAACGACAAATCAGAATATCCCATGAAAGCAGTCAACAATTTTAGGACATCTACATTCTGGCAACCTACATGTTATTCAACAAGAAACATCAGATCATGCTTTATTCTTTTGGAAGAGTCACCAATAAATCAATCTATATATCAGAACATTTATACAGTGCAGACAAAAAAATAAACTAAATATTTGGGGCAGCGCCCAACGAGAGTCCGCCCGGAGCAGTAAGTCTGATTATGGAAAAATTTAGAAAGTTGAAATTCTCACGGTAGCAAAGTCACATGGCCTGAGCTCAAATGCATTAGCAGATGCAAAACGCGCACTGTCAACTTAGGGTGGGTAAACATTAGCCGACTAACTGTTGTTTTAGTGGACCAATGTTCACCAATTTTTGTTACCATTTTGCCACCATTTCAAAGCAGACTAAAAATAGTCACTCAAAAAAGTAAAATACATCCAGAAATTACATCAAACAAACACAGCACAGCAAATACTAGCTCATACTTTATATACAGTTTTCAGGAACATCTTTGTTTTTACGCGCAAAAGCAGCTACTGCTGTAGTGCGTCTTAGCCATCGCAATTCTGTCCGTCCATCTGTCTGTCTGTCACATGGGTGGATCAGTCAGAAACGGTGCAAGCTAGGATCACCAAATCTTCATCATCGGCTGCCTGGAATACTCTAGTTTCAGGAACCGTAAAGCTTTTCCATAAATTTGAAAGGGGTGCTAAATGAGAGGGTGGTGGAAAAAATTTGCTATATCCAGCCATTACGACGTTCGCAGAGCGATAGAAGGGACCTCTGGAAATAAAACACTATAGACACTATAGCCATGGGTCGTCTGGCACCCTCTCGTGAATGACTTGGACTTTGTTTTACTGTGTTTCAAACATGCACTCCGGCTGTCGCGCATTTTTATTTGCGTTAGCAGATCACTTGTTTGTTCAGCAACTAATAGAAAAAACAATGCTGCATTTACTGAGCACTTGGAGATGTCCGATGACGGAATCTTCTCCGGCCTCACTGAACACATGACATCTGTACTCTCCCTCGTCCTCTTTGATCAGAGGTCGGAAGTGGATCACTCCGAGGTCACCGTCCACCTGGACGCGGTCCTCAAATTCATGGTTTCCAGAACTGAACACCGGAGCGTCATTTCCATCCTGAAACAAACGTTAAAAACTATCACAAAATGCTCTTCATGGAAATCTACATCACATCTACGGAGCATCACCTGCCATATGGGGTTACACAGTGTTACCTGCCACCCAACACCGATGAATTAAACCCCAGCCAACCAGGCCGGTAGTCAATTTACATACCATGGAAAAATGGAAGTCTGAGTTCATCGTGGCAGTTGGTTATATACAAAGATCGTAGTCACCTATCTAAGTAGCAACCGCTTGATAGCAACCTGACAAATCAGCCAAATCCACCACCTCTTGAAGGGAGTGCTAAAAATGTGAAACTGGAAAATGAAGTAAAAAAATGAAACGGTTGAAAATAAAAAATACGAAACTGAAAACACAGGACACTGTAAAAACTCACGCCAATAATGTATTTTGTTTGACTATATTCAACAAAATTTGAATAAAGCCAAAATGCCACAAAGTCATGCCGTCCCAATTAACCGTGTCAAAGCGCAGAAAGACAAACTCCGTTCTTTACATTCAATGTATAAAGTAAAACTACCGCACTCACTAACCTTGAAAAATTCGTACTTGGGATCTGGCACTCCTTTGGCCTTACAAGTCATCGTGTATTCCTGACTCTGAATCTGTTGAATGTCTCCAGGTCCTTCTACGATAACTGGAGCATCTGCATATGAATGCACTGCCAGTGTCATGCTCATTTAACTATCTATCATATCTTCTTTTTTTTAATCTTTTTATCTTCGAAATTTATTAAAATGATACAAGTGTATCTTAAAATTCATATCAACTGCTAACAGCTGCTCAGGTAACCATATACAAACATCAGTAAATAAAATGGTTAAAAGCAATAAAGGCAAAATAATACATACATACTGTATGTCTAAACTGTCTAACATTTTAAAGGTCCATGGACACCAAAATTAACATGAAAATTTTATCCATTTTTCTAAAATTGGATAATGTTCTGATAATTTTGACAGTAATATCAGTGCTCAGCGTTCTGTCAACATGGAGAAACTTACCTCTGAAATTGACGATTTACAGACATGATAAAAAAAACGCGATGAAAATTTGGCTAGGCTGCACAACCAGCGACGTCATACGTGTGGCCTATCAACATCATGAATAATTAATAACCTATCCTTATCCAGTGTTTGAATTGTCGGAGGGGGGGAGTTGAGGGGTTCAACCGCTCAACTGTTTTCTCAACCCCCCTAACACCCTGTCAAATTATGCGCTGGGGGAGGTCAGCTATGCACTATATACATAGGATTAACATCACAATTTTGGTTGGGTTGTGAAGGTCAAAAAGTTCAACCCCTCAGCTAATTTTTCACAACTCAATCACTAACCTTATCTAATGACGACACTGGCTGGGCCATTAATATTCATGATGTTCATGGGCTAGACTGATGGTGTCACCGGTTGTGCTAGTGCCTTGACTTTTTTTGGCATAATGTAACATAAGGCCATATTTTTGTCACAATCAGTCATTAATTTCGTATATGTATAAAGCTTAAATCAACATATTATATATGCAAAAAGATAGAATGTCTAATTAAAAGCTACACAAATTGCGCGAGTGAGTTTGACCGTGGCCATGGACCTTTAAAGTATGTAGATGACAATGGCAACATTCTGTGCAGTCCATAAAACATATGATTACAGTTTTTAAATGAACACTTAAGTACTAAGCAGTGTGCAATAAAACACTGAACTTTGTGAACTAGAAACAGGTTGTATCAACTTTCATGATGCAGTTAATCTTCATCAATCTATAATAGCATTGTCTGAATCACGATGAAACATTTAACTACTATCTAATAAGCATTGTTCACCCTTTATACATACTACCAAAGTACCCACCCCAGAGGCGGGTTACTTTGCTAGTGAAATGAATGCACGCAAGAGTTTGGTCACTACTGCGCGCCAAGGTAACACGACCACCGACGACTACATATAATGAGCTTCATCCGGTGGCTGCCAGCGCCACAAAGTGATTTCACATTTCAGCATCATCAAACATCCAAAACCTGCATGTTTAATGTCTCATAACATACTTTCTGTTTGTGTGCGCAATTAGACTTGAAAGCAAAATGCAGGGGGGGGAATTTAATCGGGGAGGCGATGTTATTTTATTGGTTGGGGGTGAATTTTCAAGCAAAGGGGTGGTTTTTTGTCGCAAACCTTGCTCCCGGGACGATTTTATCTTACCAAGGGGGCGACATTTTAAGGGGGCCATGCTATTTTGTGACACCGACACACGTTGCAGAGACTATGAAATTCATGGCCAGCCATAAGGTTTTAGGCTGGAACCTTTAAGTGTCCGTCATTCACCAGATGTCGCCATGAAGCTGTGCTGTGCACTATACCAACGAACTTGACAGAATCAGTGGGGAAAAAAGACCCGGCAACTCAACCCTGCCCCTCAAGCTGCCCATGGGGGCAGGTGGAAAGGGCAAGGTGTGGGGCACGTACCTAAGGTCCATGGACTCAAATGCCGTGGTCGGGGTTCGCAACAGTGCAACAGGGAAGGCACTAGAGGGGGCTGACAGACAAACAGACAGACTTTCCACGCATTATAGTAAGATTTCATTAATCCAGCACTTTTTACTTCCACTGAGCATCATTTTATTATCAATCAGATGTATGAAATCAAAAGATTCTATAGGTGGAATAATATATATATATAAAGTAAAATTAAGTCAGATCAGGCACAAATTTCAGAAGTCAACTATTTGGTACCAAGTACCATCAAACCATGAATGTCACTAAAGTCCTTAAATGCAAGAAAAATAAGGAAACAAACTCACGATAAACGATAACTTCAATATCACGCTGCTTCAATGCCCCGGTGGCTTGGACCTCAGCAGCACACGTGTAGATGCCGTTATCATCGTCCGTGATGCTTCTTATCAGCAGACCATAATTCATCTGAGTGTAGCGAGACCCTGAATACAGCATATCATCTTACTATACCTAAATGCAAAATACCTGCACAAGATTGGTCCAAAGCATGTCACATGACGTTAACAAATATGCACTGTTGCTCACTCAATGTCACCCGCTCAATGTTGCCTACTTGAAATAATTTTTCTTTAAATCATTTTTGTTTAAATGTTTTGTTTCAGGTTTTGAGGTATAACAAAACAAATAGTGATGACTAGCGTGTCGATTGTATTTAAAAAATTTTTTTCTCTTCAGTTTGTGAAATGTTGCCCTCAATCTCAAATCTGGGCAAAATTTTGCAAACTTCAGGTCAAAAATTTTGAACGATGACCTCAACGCCAGTCACTATTTGTATAATAGCACTGAGCATATCACACAGCTGACAAGTCGTTCAGACCATTCTTAAATACTACATCACGTAACGACTAAAAGTTTGACTGCAAAAAAAATAATTTCTAATATTCCTCAATGTTTTCAATAAAACCACAGAACAAAACTGCAAAGTCAACCATATATCTGATACACACAACTTTTTTTCCAATTACTTACTTATTAATTAGACTGATCAGTGCATTATAAAACTATGACTCACAGCCACATAAATCATCAATTCCTCATTGTTAATACCATTACGATAATTGTCTGCAAAACAAACAGTTACACAACACTCAACTCAAGAGATATGCCCAGAATTTTAGTAGACGTTAAAGCAGTATAAATTTATGAAAAGTTCAGAAATCAACAATGTCAAACTCAATATAGACGTGCCCCAAAGTACACATACTAGGGAGCCATTTCTGTTGTTTAAACAACCAAGTATTTTATACTAACGGGCAGGTAAAATTCGAAAAGCACTTGCCACAACAGTAAATTGATATAAATGATGGCAAGTCACCAGACAGAGTGTGGCATACCGGTAATTAGGCGTTGTCCCCGATAACGCCAGTAAACAGTTGGATTTGGGTTTCCACTAACTCGACATATTATCTGAGCATTGGTGTAGGCAATTGGCGTCTGTGGCGTCCGAGCATCGTCAAACGTTATGACAGCTTTTAACAAACACAAAAGCATAATGTAGCTAATTCATAATAGTGTTCATGTCATCAACGGCAGAAAAAGTGTGAAAATATCTGCAGACTGCTGCAGAAATCCCAAAAGTTCTCTCTGAGAAATCTGCTTATACTGAAGCAATTTGAAAAATATGCAGAAGATAAAGGCAATCTTAGTGAATGCCCTGACAGAAAAGACAATCCAACAATTATTCGTATGCATGACAAAATGACAAAAAGTACTGTATCACAACATGCTAATTTCCACTGCCATCTTGGTCTCACCGACATAAACTGGCGACTTAATCAGTAACTAATTTTATATTATGAATTAAGTATTCTGACTAAATTCAATAATATTAGTACTAATTACAAAAAACTTACAACCTCCAAATACCAACAAAAACTGTTACACAGCATGCAGTGTGACAGGTTTACCAAACAGTTCAAGCATTATGGCGATCTCCTGTCGGTTTCCACCAACTACTGCCTGACAGTAGTAAGTGCCGCGATGTTTTGCTTCTATATTTACAATCTTCAGCTGCTTTGTCGGTTCGTCCGGCCGTGGCTGCTCAACGTATGGTGTACTGAAAAAAACAAACATCAAAACAATTGCCGCAATCAAATCAGTCAATTTGAATCAATCTATCAATCATATATCTTGCATTGAGACAGATTAGAACTGAGAAGTAAAATCAAAAATGTGTCCTGCATGCAACAAACAAGAGGGTGCGGCCGTTGAGGGGTAGCCCGCTATGGGGCCGTCCTTGCAGTTGCAGTGAAATTATGGGGATTTTTGGCAAACTGCGCAATTAGCCGCCGTGACCTTGACCTTTGATCCTTTGACTTTGAAATTGGTCCAAGGGATGCAGGGACCCTTCCTACTAAGTTCGGTCTTCCTAGGCCATTTCGTTTTCGCTCTAGGTGTTGGCACACGACGGACAAACGGACGGACAGACGGACGGAACGGCTGTTGCCCCATGGCAACGAGGTCACCCGGTGCAAGGCGGCAAGGGATCCTTACGCCACCTGCCAAATATCAAGTTGATCGGACAACAGGCGGCAAAGTTATGGGGATTTTTGCCAACAACGCAATTAGCTGCTGTGACCTTGACCTCTGACCCCTGGACCTTAAAATTGGTCCACGGGGTGCTGGTGTCCCAGGGACCCTTCCTACCAAGTTTGGTATTCATAGGCCTTTTCGTTTTCCCTCTAGGTGGAGGCACGGGACAGACAGACAGACAGACGGAGAGGATCAACACATGATGGGGCCTCCTTCTAGGAAGGACGGCACCATAATAAGTGAGTGAGTAGGGTTTAACATCCCACCTGACACAGTATCAGATCAGCGATCTGAACGTATCAATTTTACCAGTCTTTCAGATCGCCAATATGAAGGTATCAAATTTTGCCCAAAACTGTCAGATCAGCGATCTGAAAAACCGGTAAAAATTGATACGTTCAGATCGCCGATCTGCGATCTGAGCATATAATTTCGATTATATAATACAAATTACAATACAATACAATATTAAACAGAATAAAGAAAAAACATGTAGTCTACTTGTCTCTGCCAGGTGACTTGTCAAGTATCTCAATTCGGTCCCGATTTAGCCACTGAATGTTGACAATGATGCTGCCACCAGGCAGCGCGAGTGAACATGTGAACACAATGTTGTCTCCAAGAGATCGATGAAAAACTGTTCCATTTGGCTGAACCATCAGCTGACATAACACAGCATCTACAAGCACACAAAAGGCTGTAAAGACTACATCATCGTCATCGTCATCATCATCAAGGAATATGAAAAAAGCAGACTTGTGGCCTCTGCTTCTGTCCAACATAAACCACATTACACATAAATTACAACAGAAGCTAAACTAATGCTGTTGTCACATTGTGACATCTGGTGCTACATGACAGCTTTGTAATCATAATAAAAAGCTGGATTATATCAAAACTTATCCGAATGTCTATTGAAAAAAAATACGTGTTTAAAGGTCTGGATGTGGATTGTTTTTAAGTCACTTGTTACTTGTTACTTGTAGGTAGATGGGCTGGTGAAGTGTCAGCTTTTAGTGCCCACATCGTTCCAGTGATCGTCCAGCCTGTTCTTGAACATGTTGACCGAAGTCGACTCGACAATATGACCTGGCAATTTATTCCACGTGTCGATGATTCATTGGCTGAAGAAATTCTGCCGGACCTGTCGGGTTGTCTGTAGCTTGTAGAGTTTCAGACTATGGCCTCTCAGGTGACTAGATGCTGAGCGTGTGAAAAACTGATATTCGTCTATCTTTTCTCTATCAGTCATTATTTTAAACACCTCAATCAGATCAACTTGGAGTCTTCTTTGTCCTTCAATCGTCCATCATAGGGAACGTCCCTGAGTCCACGTACCGTTTTCATTGCCCTGCGCTGGACACTTTCCAAGCAATTGATGTCTTTTTGTAGGTATGGCGACCATGCCTGAATACAGAATTCCATGTGTGGTCTGACGTAGGTTTTGTACATAATCAAAAATTCATCTTTACTAAGGCTACCAAACTGCCTCTTGATCCAGCCTAAGATAGACCTTGCCTTCGAAGTTGCTTTGGTACACTGTTGGCTAGGTTTCAAGTTGTTGGTTACTATTACACCCAGATCCCTCTCTTCTTTGGTTTCGTCCAACTTCCAGACTTTTCCTTGGGTGGTCATTTTGTACTCTGTGTTGACTGAATGTCCGATATGCATTGTTTTGCATTTCTGTGGGTTAAAACCAAGCTTCCATTTATCTGACCAGCACATTAATTCATCAAGGTCATCTTGCAAAACATGACTATCTTCCAGTGTAGAAATTCTTGTCCACAGATTCATGTCGTCCGCAAACATTTTAATGCTGGTTCGAATCCATTCTGGAATGTCATTAACAAACACCAGGAAAAGTAGTGGACCCAATACCGATCCTTGGGGAACACCACTTGTTACAGAGACCCAGTCTGAGTGATCACCCCTGACTTCCAACCTCATCTTCCGACCTTGGAGAAATGACTTTAGGCATGTTAACACTTTGCCATCAACGCCATACCCCACTACCTTTGTGTACAATCCGCTGTGCCAGATGGTGTCAAACGCCTTTCGATAGTCCAAATAGATAACATCGATACCATAACCGTGATCAGTCGTCGTCGTCCAATCCTCAAATGTCTCCAACAAGTTCGTTAAACACGATCTTCCTCTACAGAATCCATGTTGGACTTTACTCGACATCCCTGTACCTTCCAAATGTTTGGTAAGTTCTTCCTTTAGCAGTGATTCCATGACTTTGCACGAGACACAGGTGAGTGATACTAGTCTGTGGTACCTCTGCCCTTTTACCTTTCTTAAAAATCGGCACTATGTTAGCCAACCTCCAATCCTCAGGGACAGTTCCGGAATTATATGACTGCAAAAATAGTTGACAGAGATTCAGCTATTTCTTCAGCACATACTTTTAATACCATGGGATGCAGTCCATCTGGCCCAGGTGACTTGTCTCAGTGTAGACCCTTTAGTTTCTTCAAGACTGAATCGCGACTGAAACATGTTGCTGACACTGAAATTGCAGCAGGAGGATTATGCATTGTTGCTTGTGGCAGTGTCAAGTCCTGATCATCAATAAACACGGACTTGAAAAACATGCACAATTCGTCAGCAGCCTCCTTGTCATATTCTGTCACAGTTCCATCGGTCTTTTCCAGCTGCGTAACTTGAACTTTCACTGTCTGAGTCTGACGCATATAGCTATAGAACTTTTTCGGCTTGTCCTTGAATGTGCTGACGCACCTGCTTCTCATTGCAAACCATGCGATTTGCCTTGTTTCAAATCTTTTTATAAGCATTGTAATTTGCAGTACTTTGATACAGCTAAAATTTCTTCCAGGCCTGATTTCTCATCCTGAGCAAGTTCTTCGTATCTGATGACATCCAACTTGACTTCTTTTTCTTCTGGTGAGCCCTTTTTTTCTCGGTATGTATTTCTCAATTAATGTGATCAGTTTCATCTTGAAATGTAACCAGGAATCCTGTACAGTTTTCACTAGTTCTGAATTCCAGTCAACATGCCAAAGCTCATAATTCATGGCCTTGTAATCTCCTCTGAAATAATCAAACTGCCTGTTGCCAATTACAGTGTGCTGTTCTGCCTCAAGAATGAATTTCCACGTCAAACACACGTGATCACTTTTACCTATAGGACCTATTGGTACCTTATAATGGAGGTCTTCCACGATGTTATCTTCACTGGTGAAAATGTAATCAAGTTTGGAAGGCTGTAGCTGGGTCTGTATTTTGTTGGTTCAAAAACATTCTGAACTAAGAAGTTATCCTGAGTTTTTGTGAGAAATTTTGATGCATGGGATCTGTCTGAAGTACTTGTAAATTGAGTGTTGTAGTCAATGTCCGGGTAATTAAAGTCTCCGATAAGGAGTGTATGCCGTACTCCTTGTATGGATGTAGCTTTGTCTAAGAGCTGTAACAAATGTTCATTGTTGATGCCATCACTTGCTGGACTGCGGTAACAGACCAACTAGTATCTTCTCTCTTGTTGCTGTCTCGACTTTACACCACATCGATTCACTGAATTCAGTGTTCATCATCTCCTGACACAGGCTTGCATTCAGTGACTCATTTACATACAAGATGACACCACCTTCAACACCAGTTTTTCTGTCACATCAAAACATGTTCATACCTTCAACGAGCAATTCTGCGTCACTTATTTTTGCTGTAGCCCAAGATTCAACAATTCCCACTAAATGACAGCCCTTGACTCTATCATGAAGTTCATCCGTTTTCAAGACCACACTGTTAGCATTCGTGTAAAAACATTTCACATATCTACCTTCTGTTGACTTTGACTGATGAGTGATGCGTGCTGTCCCTGCTGCACTCTCAAGTAACAACCTTGGGCAAGTTGTTCACACACCACAGCCCGTCGGTGCGATGCCCCAGTTTGGGGGCCCTGCCGACTAAATATCAAAATCCAAATCCAAATCATATTTGATACCCATATAGTAACAGACATGACTAAATCCATCATTTATCATCATTATCATCATTTATTTGCCAGCAAACCATAACATAGTGCACAAGGTGGACACAAACGTATAGTTGGCAAGACATACCAGACTCATAGAGCACTTACAGTAGCCTTCCTAAGCTAAATACACAAACACGAGAGTAGCACAGCAACTGAAACAAGTTAAGATAAAATCAAATCATACAATCAATAAAAACACACAAAAATAGCACGAGGCCTACACAGAACATTTCATATAGGGCATAAAATCCGTATTCTTCAGTGATCTCTTAAATAAAGAAAGAGAAGAAAAGCTGACTGTCGATGGTAAACAGTGCAAGTAGACAGGAGAGATTTTATCGATATATTGACCCATCACTATATGCGTGGCGGCCATGTGGGCGTGGTTGTCATACAACTTCCGGTCGTTTTCCAGGCCTTGGAAGGAGTTGTGTCTAATTTGTGTTACACTGCTTGTAATTTATCGTAATTTCCGAAATTCTTGCAGCATCTCGTAATACAGGTATGGCTGTTGGACGACAGTGCCAGGCGTGCTTTGGGTCCAGTCGGTATCAAGTGCTGTAGAGCTTGTAGTCACTAACGGGCTATCATCTGATGTCATTTTATAAAGATCGCACACCACACATGCAGTCTGTCAGTTTGTAGTAAGTGATTGTTTTGTTTAGTAACAGACTGGTTCTGCACGCTGCCTAACCTAGGTTATTTTTTATAGAACCTAGGTTGCACATTGCACAATTAGACGTGGACGCCTCTTCAGTATGATCTTCATCGGTACTAAAGAGGCGGACTTACGGGCGGAAGTTGTTGGTAGTTTTCGGGATTTAGTGCCACCCATCTTCGTCATAAGTTAAATACAGTAAAATTTAGTGATGATTTGATATCAGGATTTCAATTTCGATACGATATCGAAAGATATTTTGAAGATATCGCAATATCAATATCGATATTTTTAAAAGTATGTAAAGTAAGTAAATCTTACAATAAATAAATAAATAAGTATGTAAATCTTACACAAGCACAAGAAAAAGACGTGAACGTTCAGCAAGGCAGTTTGCTTTACGTAGATACCAAAAGTGTCAGTGAACTTAAAAATTAACTATAGACTGTCGTAAGTGTCGTTAAATTACGACACTATAGTTAGTTTCCTTTTCAGTTTGTCATTTTCTTTGTTTATTCTCGTTATTTTGGTAATACGGTAATAAAAATATAAACTTTTGGCGTAAAATATTGTGATATATCAAAAATATTGTAATATACAAAAGATATCGCGATATATCGAAAAATTCAATATTCTTTTGACGATACGATATATCGATATCGGAAACGATATATCAATATTTTTGATATATCGAATCATCACTAGCAAAATTTTAACCACTGCCGATTTCGTGAATTCGTGCTTTAAAGTCGTACACGATATTCTAACTTTGCCAGAAGTTATCCTGTCTGTTTTTTGAACATGTTAGTTAATGTTAGCAAATGCAACATAATTTGGCAGACTGTTCTCCATGTTAACAACTCTATTAGTAAAACGGTATTTATGTAGATCATAGAGATGGGCGAAAAGTCTGATTGTATTGTTCTGCTGAAGCTGAATATTTCAGTGTTGTCACCAAAACAGTATAGAATATTCGTCAAATTTTCACCAAAGGTTGTCTCTACTAGCCAAAAGAAAGACACAACATTATTTTTTTAGTTTTTACTATTATATGGTGTAACGCTTTACTTCAGGTTCAGTTTATAGCAGCAGAGAGTATGTATTATATGGCCTCAGTGGAAATATCATTATTGTAATTAATGTAGTCTTAAGTAGAATTATACAATTTAATGCCATGAATGAAGGTTGAGGAATGTGTTAGCATTAGTATTGTGTAGTCATGTAATGTGTAATGATTCGTACAGACCTGCCGACTTACCTGAATTTTCCCCAAAACTCATGATTTTAAATTTACGTTTTTATCGTTAGATAGAGTGTATGATCATACGGATTTTTATCTGTGAGCTAATTTGTCTTGCCGGGTCTCATTAAAAAGTCTTAGTTTGTAATGACTCGTACCATCATTTAAAAGGCATGTGATGCATGCAACACACTTTCATTGCATGCAATGAAAATCATGACAATAGCATCTGTATATGTATTATCTCGCAGTCTCCGCAACAAATGCCAACAAGAAGCTCAGCTATTAACATCAGCTAAGCATTTGGTCAGTGTTGTTACTATCCACTATCCACTTGTTACTATCTGAAACCCACATCCATCATAGTGTCAGCTAAACTCTGAAACAGAAACAGCTGCAGCTTATAGCCTTTGTTTGTTGGATGGGTGTAACAAAGACTGAGTTACGTTTCATGTTATTTTTGAGGGAAAGCAGTACACCATGAGCCACAAAAAACGTGCAACTTTACTTTTGTCCATATCTTCACCGATTATTGACCGATTTTCAAAATTCTTTCACTGGCACACTCTGCAGACAGTTTGCAATAATGTTATTATTATATATCCCACCACATGGTAAATGCGTTTCTACGTTACTTTGTGAAATATAAATGTAAGCAAAAACTAATGATAATAACAAAAATTTAGGTAAGTGAAACAAGAAATTTGAGCTAATGCTCACCAGATGCGCAAAAGCCTATAGCAGTTCCGGTTCAGTAGTTTACCTGAAAATTGGGGTGTTCACGCTAAGTTAATATACAAATACCAAATTCTCTATCTGGATCGTGTAACAGTAGTTCCATGGCGCCACCTTGTGAATGATATAGACTTGTGTCGCAATCCGATATCGCCAAAAAATCCATAAAACCCCCTATTTTGGCGTTCAGGGTCATTCAAGGTCATTGAATTTGGCGCCAATCAAGAGCCAGTGTATGACTTTCTATTAGTGATTTTAAAATAGTAACCTAGGCTCTATCTCACATCGTTACTGAGATACAGCGACTTATTGGCCAAAAATCGCAAATTTTGCCCACTCCTCTTTCATTTAGCGCTTTCGTTCAAGGTGACCCCCTTCGAATTTATGAAAATATTTGTTCCATTTTAAATATCTTCATCCATTCTTTAGATATTCGCTGTCGAAGTTAAGTTGTTCGAAATCATGCCAAATTTCGAAGTTAAGTTGTTCGAAATCATGCCAAATTTTGCATATTTTTGGCCCCTGAAATTTTTTGCTGGAAAGCCCCCTAATTTTTTGGACCCAATTATAGAACTTCAGTCTTGTACAGACCACGGTGCAAAATTTTGCGATGATCGGCCAACGGAGCTCGGAGATTCCATGGCGAGAACAATAAATAAAAAACATCTGCAGTAAAACATAATCTGTTATGGTTGTTTGCGTAAATTTTGTAACTTTTCAACTGGCTTTTACTGTACTTGCAAATGTTTAAACTTTAGTAATTTTGAATGTATGTGTATGATAATGGAATGGCAGTATTTTTGTGCCAGGGCATACCTGTATGTGAAGCAGTACACGTGGAGAGAAATGATAGGCAGCCTGATTACCTGCAATCAATTATATTGTGCATGTTGCGCTGCAAATTATGAAAAATGCTTGCCTGTGTCATAAACTTGATTGTCGTTAAAATGTTTTTATGAGCCATTTGTCATCATTATCGCTGTTCGGAGAATGATAAAATTTGCTCTTATCACAGAGAGCTTTTTCATCTGATGGTGTGGTACATGTCTTTACCTAATACAAAATGTTGCAATTTAATTGTTTTATTTTTAGTGCTACCACACTCTGTAACTTGTGTTGCGCATGTAACTTGTTCTTAATTTGTTTAATTACATAAGCCATTTATTTCTGTCTGTGGTCTAGTTCTTAGACTTGCCGTTATCTGGATATATTGTATCCGTGCAGAGCCGACGGCATGCACACTAATGGCAGGATAATGAGATTGTAGTCTGCTGCAGCACGATGCTGCTATATAAAAAAGCTTGTGTGTTATAATGTGTGAAGCTGGCTGGCGGATGACACAGGTATTTGCCTCTGAGACTACGTCGGTTGCATTGGTTTACTCAAATTACGCGCAGCACTGAAACGTGCTTTAGGTACGTTTTTGCTGAGTAGTTGGTACCAAAGCCTCTACTAGGCTTACTGTGTGAAGTTTAAAGTGTATGTCGACTCGACTGAAGTGATTTGCAGCGTGCTGCTTAGCGTCCGAATCCGTATCATCTCTGCTTAAGCTTTTGTATACGACTCATGCCGTTAAAGACGTTAAGGTATTTTATATTATAATTTGCTGTTGTATTACAATAGCAATTCGTGAAGTAGTAAGCTATGTTTGTTCATTTTACATGGATCAACTAATTTATAGATTAAAATAGTGAAAGCCTAGTCCGCTGATTTGAGAGCTGTTGAAGAAGCATCCTTCAATACAGATCAGCAGTAGTCGCAAATCAGTCACGGCCATCATTCACACTATTAGATTAGCCGTATGACCTACTCATAAGCCTTTATAGCTCAGTATATATGCCACAGATAAGTGTTATGAACACGTTTATCTAATATACAATGATAAACTGACAGACAAAAGACAGCTGGATGTAATACAAGATACACACAAATAACAGCAGCATAGCCAATCTATTAAAATCAGACAGTTCAAGATCAGCTCAACAGCCTCAGCTCAGCATATTCATGAAACCCTTCGCCCAAAACTTAGGCAGGATAACACTTTTGTGTACAATCGGCGACGCTTTGATGATAAGTTAGCCTAAATGTAGGCTGATCGTAATGGGCAGCACGTTTTCGTGCAACGCCAATAATTACTTTTTTCACGTTTCGCGCTGAAACGTGAAAAAAGGTAATTTTTGGGCACTGCGCGGAAACGTGCTGCGCGTAATCGTGAGCACCCCTGTTGCATTGGCTAGCAGCGTTGTCAGCACTGGTTAATGGACATTTGACACCTCTGCTTTGTGTCTGTCTGTCGCGCTGTAACCCTACTAGGGTACTGTTACTATGCTTCTACTGTACAGCAATACCAGTGTACAGTTTGTCTTTGCTTATTACTGCCAGCAGTAGCGAGCAACGATATTGTTTTCAGCATAGATTTAAAAACATTTTAACGTTTTTTTTAATTCTTGTAACTTTTTTTTTACTTTATTAACGTTTTTTTTTATTTTCATCACGTTTTTTAAAACGTGCATTGAGAATCTCACCAAGAACTTTGAGAAGCACTTTTGAAACCACAGAAATGATATAATCGGTCACAGTGACGGTAGTTTGCTTAGTTAGTCCAAATATACTGAATGAAAAGTTCTTCTTATCTAGTATATATGGTTAGTCTAGTGTTATGGTCTTATGAACAAATGGTTGAATTGAAATTAAATAAACTTCATAGATCATAGTTCCAGGTATACTGCACCTACAGCATTAGCCGCTAAGCATGAGGTTGAACAAATTATGGCCAACGTTTTTTATTCAACATTTTAACGTTTAAACAAATTTTTTTTCTGGAACGTTTTTTACATCTGGTTTTCAGCATCATTGCTAAGTTTGTTTGCTGGTTATTTCTCTATTAACACAATAGCTCATGAACCACTGCAGTTAGCTTTATCAATTTTGCATGAACGTGTACCCCACAACCTGTACAATTCAATTAAATTTATAAGTCATAGGTTAAAGGTCAAGGTCATTTTTTGTTAGCAGACAAAAGTTCACTAAATTGTTTTTTTTTGTCACACATGGAAAAAATTATAGTTGATAATGCCCTTTTTCGCTTGTCGATTGCTTGATCCATTCCAGAGATATTTGTAATTCATGTTGTCCAAAATCTAGTGCACTGTTGATAGCTCATGGAATGCTGCACTTAGCTTGGTGACATTTAGCATGAGCATGCACCTTGCTAACCTTTATAAGCCTATTGAATACCAAGGTCAAAGGTCGAAAGTCAAGGTCACGTGGGTTTTTGTGCGTTTAGGCTGATCGTGAAGTTAACTTTTAAATTACTTCCTGGTTGTAGGTTGAAGCTGTGACTGATGATTGTATCTCTTCACGGGAAACCAATCGCAGAGCTACGGAGCATCACCTGCCATATGGGATCACTGCCATCTGACACAGTTAAACACGCCCCAGCTTAACTCCAGCACACACGCCAGTACTCGATTTAGCTACTGTCCCGGAGGGATCGAAGGCTGAGTTGTCCTTTGTGGTTGGTTATATACCTTGAGATTGTTTACCCGTCCAGACACAGTGTCACTCATCCAAGTACTAACTATGTTGATCGGACACAACGTGTTAGCCACTAGATCACATCGCCACTTCCTGTGATGAAACACGTTGCCACTGCTAAACTTCTATATAAGCGCATTTAACAATATGTGCTATATAAATTTACATTTTACTTACTTACTTACTTACAGTGCTGCTGGTAGTTGCTATATTTGTTGGCGGCATGGTGTGATGTTGCTTTGACGTTCAGTGGTCATGATTTTTTCTTGACGTGACGCCATCCACAAACACCGTGGGTGTTAGCGTCACTCAACGGTGGGGTTAATTTTGCATGAGGGAAGAAGCGTGAAAAGTTACACCACCATGTTGGTTGAGCTGTGCAGTGTGCACGTATGGGTGACATTTATGTAAATGCCGTGTCAATACGGGTATGTCGGAAATAAGGAAGAGAAGCGAGGTTGCGTTGCCTTGATGTGTATGAAATGTTAGAGTCTTATAGCAGTGGGTTGCGGATTCTGTGAATTTCGTCCGCTGCAATGCCGCAAATCTTCTTGCACGTTTCGTGCAACATTGTAAGCCGCTAAACGTTTCGGCAGTGTGGTTGCGATTGTAGACCGTGCTGAAACGTATACTTTTTCCATGTCTGTGATCGACGGCGTGTTTTGTTTGCATGGACGTGCGTGTTATAAACAGACTCGAGACGCGTTTCAATCGTAACGCTAGAGTGGAGTCAGATTGTGTGCGGTTATTGGACTGCAGTGCAAACGTTGTCGTGAAAGATAGGAGTATGAAATAGTTCGTATAATAAATAATATAATTTTGGTCAGCAGTGTGTGGTCAGTATTATAGAACTTGTGTGCGAAATTGCTGCGAGTATGAAGCCACAAAATGAGTTCTCCGTCTAGATGTCCATCTATTCTATAGTGCTGTCGGTTTGTGAGCTTTGGTATAGTAGTCTGTTCCCAGAAACTCCGCCTTGTGTAATGTGTGAGCGTCAACTACGGCTACGGCTACCTGGGCGTAACATTCCAGGCGCCGCATGGCGGTGTTATGAAATATTAAGCAAGCCTGTTCTGTCGCTGTGTGTCATTAACGCGGGGGCGCTGAAAATGCAGGACCGGAAAATGACAGACTTGAAAATGACTTGAAAATGGCTTGATACTGTTTTTGAGACATAGGTCTACTGCTAGAACTGCGTTGCCGGTAACACGTTGGAGAGCGCAGTTTGACCTTATTGATACGTGCTTACTTCTAGACTGTAATCAACGATGTGCAGTGTGAAACGGCATGTAATAGAAGTGGGACAAAGTGTTTTTATTCTAAGTGTGCTAGACTGTGTATGCTGTAATGTAATAAACACGTGTAAATTGCAAGGTTGATGTGCAAAATGTAGTATTAAATTAATGTTTGTAGCAGCTACCCTCATTTAAATACGTCTTTCGAATTGCCAATCCGTCAATTTCCAGCCCTGCACTTTCGTCCGACATTTTTCAGTCTTGCATTTTCCTCTCTCATGATTTCTTCGGTCCGTCATTTTTAGTCCTGCATTTTCAGGCGACCCATTAACGCCATTATGTTCTAAGGACAAGCCTGCCTCGCAGACTTCTCCATACACGGAGCAGCAAAGCAATTGTGTTGCAGATTCGATCTCCAGTAAGCGCTGGCTCTATAGCTATAGTGAGAGTGAGTTCGCTATGTCTAAATTGCACGTATATAAGGGCGTTTTATTTATTTAAGAATTTACTGAGCACCGTTCAGCATTTAGCACCATGACTTCATAGAAAAATTGCAGCGCATGGCCTGCGGGTTAAAAGTTGCTGGTCTTCTGCTGGTATAGTCGTAGCCTACAGTTTCCAGCTGTGTTTAGTTGTGCCGTTTTCCATTGATTTTTTCTCTGCGAGGGTGCGTATGTGTGTGTGTGTTTATTCTGGTTTAAATTTTTTTTTGTTTTTTTTTCATGATTGTCGTTTTGTGGTTTTGTTGTAACCAGACCCATCGAGAGGGGTGAGAGGGGTAGGGTCGTAAGTTATTCCGTGCCCCGCGGCGTTTGGGGGCCCCACCGTCGCTCAGAAATATAAAGTACAACAGAATGAACCATTTTAAAAGGAAAAAATGTATAATTTTCTCCCCAGAGAGGCTCCGAAAGAATGTTTTCACGGCCCCGCTGTGGCTGTCGACGGGCCTGCTTGTAACTGCTTTATGCTGTTAGCTATTAACCAAAGACAATGAATGAACTTTAGGGACGTCTCATTATCAGTGATTTACGAAAGGCAGAAGATGCGGTGCCAAAGCGAAGGACAAGACGTTAGTAAGCGTGCATGTCACTACGCAACTGGGTTTTCTGTGCTTTGAGCCCAAGGCCTGTGCCTAACACGGATCCAAGGGTAGGGGCGGATGTGCGGCCTTGAGCCCCTATGCATAAGTAAGCACTTTATATGCTCTGCCGAACGGCTAATTGATAAGTTCGTGTGTCAGGAAAATGACTAAAATGATTGCCACCAGATGTTATAATTTAAGGCCAGTATGCACTAAATTCGATTTCAGCCGCGGCTCCGCCCCAGATCCCGCTGGGGGAGCACACAGCGCTCCCCCTAGACCCCCCAGCTGGATTCAAAGGGTCCTATTTCGAAGGAAAGGGGGAAGGAAAAAGGAAAAGGAGGAAGGGGTAGGGAGGAAAGGGGAAGAGGAGAAGCGAGGGCAATATCCCCCCTGGCTGAAGCCTAAATCCGCCACTGGTCTAACGTCGCTTTCAGTATGTGTAATGCGTTGAACATGCCTATTCTTGGTTATATCAACAAAGAGCATATTTTATTTCCCGTGGGTCGACTGAGAAGTCGCTAAAGTGGGCCGTGGACAAAAAAAAGCATTTCGGCAGCGCGTAAAACAGTAATGTCGCCGGAAGCTTTTGCCTGATGGCACTTACACTTTTGATGCCATGGATGCATTCAAGCGATGGATGGATGGCCGACTTAATGGTCGAGTTGTCGACTATAGTTTGCACCTGCACAACGCTCCTGGTTCCTGTCCCGGTGATTATGTGACACCGATGGACTAAATTTTTAGCCGACCGTACATAAGTAACGGTCGAGCTTATGTGGTAGACTAAACCACAAAGGCCAGAAATAAACATATCGTTCGATACGCCAAATATCCAAATAAAAAATCTAACAAAGTGTAGCATCGTACAGATCATTCACTGCATTTTTTTGGCTGGTAGTGTATTTTGTTTACCAACACGCTTGTTGTCTAAGACTGCTATCTTTTGTTGCATTCATATTTCACAAGGTAGTGTAGCGACATAGCTAATGTGTGGCGGGATATTCCATAATCACTTTACTGCTGATTGTCCACAGAATGTACCAGTGAAAGAATTTTGAAAATCGGTTAATATTTGGCGAAGATATAGACAATCACAAAGTGGGACGTTTTTTTGGGGGACACAGTGGATAGGGCTTATGTGTGCTTTGTATAGTTCTATATTGTTGTGGTAACTTATTAGCCCATAAAGGTGTAATAAAAGCGTGCTATTTATAGTACTGTTGCCTTCGATCAAGGATAGATGAGTCATGTTTGACCGCTGTTTGTTAGGCCATGTTTGTGTGGGTGTGTGTTCACAAAATAACTCAGAAAGTTGTTAAATGGACAATTGTGGTGATTTTGGGGTGGCGATCGGGAAATTTTCAAAAGATTTTTTACCCCATTTGTGCACCGTGCCAAACGAATTTGTGGATATTTCTAGTTTAATTTCTGTCACGAATCATCGTGATACGGTGTGCTCCATTTTAAGTGTGATGGAGTCGTCCATAAATGACGTCACGCTCCGAGGGGGAAGGGGCTTCACATTATTGTGACGACGTGTGACGTAGGGGAGGAGGGAGGTTAAAGAAAGTGTGACGTCACACACGTCACATTTGTGGAAAGGCACAATAGACAGCCAATTCATATTGCCAACTCGCCGTCTGTGTCAGAAAGAGGAACATTTAGGAACACTGCGCTTAATTTTACACAATTTTGTGCATTAAATTGATATTAGACAATTTTGATAACAGATATAATTTTTATATATCATAATTTAGATACGTTGAAATTCATCTCTGTAGACTACACTACAGGCTGCCGGAGTAACTGGGGGTAGACGTTTGTGACGTCATATTTGATAGGGAAGGGGTCCAGAGAAGTGTGACGAAATGTGACTAAGGGGGAGCTGGGATAATTTTTCCTTAAAATTGCATGACGTCATTTAAGGGCAGCCTTGATGCTGATTTTGAATTACCAAGTGCCTCAACGGCAACATGGTGAATTTGGCATCGCACTTGCACTCGCTGGACCTACATATCTTCAGTGATGTTAATCTTTCGCTTGGCCTTGGCCTTAGAGATTTGGCCTTGGCCAAAAATCAAGGCCACCGCTCAAGTCTCGTGGGGCTACAAAATTCACCACCGTGATAAATTACTTTCAGTGACTGGGTAATTATAATAACTTTCGAACTATTAGCGCTGTTTTGACTGTCAGTAACTGGATAGTTCTACTCGATTCTGCATATCATGTTGTTAATGATGAGAGATGCAGCTGATGCTATTAAGTTCTCTAAGTTGCGTATGTAAGAGTACTTGAAAAACAGGATTTCATTACTTTATCTTTAATCGTAAGCCTTTGCATTATGGCCTTGAGTAGTCTGGCCTTGTTAACATCACTGCATATCTCTGAGCGGCCTGCAGAAGAGGCGCCACCTGAAACAAGTTGCATGCAGCACACAATATAGGGAGGGAGAGCTTTCTTGTCACGTACAATAATTAGCGTTATCGGTTGTGCGCGTATGGTTTCCCAGTCAGCCTGGTAGCCTATAGACCCGCTCGTGTTACTGCAGTCGAATTCGTGTTTATGCCCGCCGAGCTAAGCCAGGAAAGAGCCTTCATGAGAAGGAAGCAGCAAACGTAACCGAGATCGGATGTGCGGATCCTGAAATTTTTGCGTCCGCGTCAGTCCGCAGATTTTGACCAAGGATCGCCTGTCAGTCCGCGTTCGTCCGCACTGAATACTGAGTAGGTCTAGTCCTCTATAGTCATTAGCGTAGTAAGTAAACTAGGTCACTACACCTAGGCCTATAGCAGATTACAATTTGCCGGTTGCAGTACTACTGTGCTACACACTTCTCAACACACATCACTTCTATCTGTTTTCTGACTTTTATTAGAAAAAATTAAGTCGTTCAGTGGCGTTAGCCAACGGGGGGGGGGCTCAGGGGCCCCAATACTCCAGACAAAACATAAGCATACGTTTAAACTGCATGAAATTGGCCGATTTGGTCAGTTTAAAATAATTAAAATCGTTGCCACAAGATCTCGTTTTTCAAAGCTTAAATGCACCAAATTCGATTTCGGCTGCGGCTCCACCCGAGACCCCGCTGTGCTAGCTCACAGCGCTCCCCCAGACTCCCTAGGTGGATTTTAGGGGGTCCTACTTCTAAGCCAGGGGAGGGGAGAGGGGAAGGAGGGAGAGGTA
>Ga0209367_1001640_pt1 | contig 28059 bp, 16 predicted proteins | sample WorMetLIZISLAND2_FD_187412 | JGI IMG/M metagenome (GOLD analysis project Ga0209367, IMG submission 187412) | Marine gutless worms symbiont microbial communities from Max Planck institute for Marine Microbiology, Germany - Olavius geniculatus... ...
ATTTTGGTGACCATGGACCTTTAAGAAGACCTTAATAAACCTGAGAAAATTTCTTATCAGTAAATTTTCAGAATCAGGCCCCTAATACCGCTGATAAGACTAAGTGTATAGTAAGCGGAGAGGCAACAAACCAGTAGAAGAAGATGATAAGTATAAGGGCAATGAAGAGAACAAGGCAGACCATGATGCCCACAATAATTCCAACATCTCGACTTCTTGGCTCCTCAGCCATTGGCTTTGGACTTGCCGCTAGCAAACACAACAACCACACACGGTAAGATTACAGCTGCAGAAAATTAATAACTAATCATGTGATTAAATCACAGAGTCTTTAAAATTTAACCAGTAGAGATGCACCGATAAGGCACTAGTCGATTATATCGGCCGGCTGACAACTGATGACTTACAACTGGCCAATTACATATTACTATCGCAGTTATAAAAAACGTCCACACAGCCAGCTGAATGGACGTTTTTAGCCCATGACCTTGAACTTTGACCCTTGACTTCCAAAAATTACAGGGCTCGGGAGATGGCTACTATCAAATATAGTTACATCAAAATTGGACTCACCATTCAAGAATTATCATGTCAGGCAGAAAAACATTACCGACAGAACAAGAAATTTGAGCTAATGCTCATGAGACGCGCGAAAGCCTATAGCAGTTCCGGTTCAGTAGTTTAGCTGAAAATTGGGGTGTTTACGCTAAGTTAATGTACAAATACCAAATTCTCTATCTGGATTGCATAACGATAGTTCCGGGGCGCCACCTTGTGAATGATATAGACTTGTGTCGCAGCCCGAAATCGTCAAAAAATCCATAAAACCTCCCATTTTGGCGTTCATGTCATTCAAGGTCATTGAATTTGGCACCAATCAAGAGCCAGTGTACAACTTCCTATTAGTGATTAATAGTAACCTAGGCCCTATCTTGCACCGTTACTGAGATACAGTGACTTACTGACCAAAAATCTCAAATTTTCCCTACCCCCTCTCATTTAGCACCCTCGTTTGGGGTGACCCCCTTCAAATTTATGCAAAAGCTTTAAGGTTCCTGAAACTAGAGTCCTTCAGGCAGCCGACAGTGAAGATTTGGTGATTCTAGCTTGCACCACTTTTGACTGATCCACCCGTGTGACAGACAGATGGACAGACGGACAGACAGACAGAATTGCGATGGCTAAGACGTGCTGAAAGCAGTACCGGGTAGCTGCTTTCGCACGTAAAAAGGTAACACAACATGAGTGAATGGCAAAGACTTATACTTATTTTATTACCAAATGTGTGTGCAACAATCAGCTAATATAGACGTACTAATCGGGCAACAGTGACTAACAGCAAAATGGCCAATAGTCAGCAGATTACGATCATTGGCCGAATATTGGTGCATCCCTATTAATGACTAACAAACTTTAAAGAGTTATGAGCTCAAACCTGTAACAACGTTTTCTCCCTTCAGGTGGACTAACTAAACTGCTGAGTGCTGCCAGATCTTATCTTTCATGTGCATCACTATCAACCTGATCAATCCTCTTTATCTGCCATCAACCTATCAGTTTTTAGCTTAAGTAAGAAAACTGAAAAGACATGTCATACATTCTAGAAAAGTCTGAAGCCAATCCACAAATGCATAATCAAAATGCTCCCGTGCCACTAGCAACTAGTGTTGCCTCCAGTTAAAAAAAAAATTTTCACCAACCAGAATTTCCAACTTGAAATTCCTTGGACTTTGACCAATTCCTAGCATCTTCATTTTTTTCAGATATATTAAATACAATGTCACATTAACACCAAACAGCCATAGAAAAGCAGCCATTGGCTCGAAAACACTCCACAACTACCACTGTTATTCAGTTAGTATCGTGAAGTAGACAACAACAGCAACAACAACGACAACAACAACAACAACTACTACTACTACAACTACAACAAAAAACAAGCCAGTGGTGCTGAAACTCACGTGCAGGGGGAGTGACTACACGCACTCGTCGACTACTGCTGTCCATCTCCTGGTTATTATACGCAGTAAGCATCACCCAGTAACTGGCATCAAACTCCACGTGGTCACTGATGTTCTTAGCCGACGCCGAGTTCAGCGCACTGACACGGTGGTGGACGCCCGACAGGCCATCTCGCTCATACAGTATCTGATAGTACTTAATGTTCTCACAGTTCGACTCTGCCTTCGACAGCAACTGCCACAGAAGCACATACCACCAAGATCCACCCAGACAATGCTAACGCTAGACACATTACAGGCTGGCCACAAGGGGTACAGTACAAATACTGCAAGACTACAGAAGAAGAGTACAACCAAACAAAGAACAGGCTACCTAGAAATAGAGATCTTTGAAAAGAAATGTGAACATTTCATTTCCAATATACGTTCGAAAAAACGGAGGTGACAGCAAAACACGGAGCTGGATACAGTAATCTGTGCTCCATATGCCATCTGTATGCAAACCATATTTCTCAGCAAGGTCCAGATTACTAATACCTGTCAACCTAATGTATTATTATTAGAGCTGCCGAATTAATGCATTAAAAAATTAACGCACATACGTAAATTTATGTTAATTTACTAAATTCTGTGAAGCAAAAGTTCCAACATTCCATTAAACTGCAGTAATTTGACAATCAAATGAATTCAAGTAACTAAACTGTAGTTGCCGCTCCATCACTACTGTAAATAAATGATAACTCTAACGACAGACTAATAAATTTCTATGCTAGCTATGACGTCAGTAATTGTTGATTATACATTTAAAATGTGTTTCTAACTTTCTATATTTTCAGGTGAGTGCCCAAACGTCACGGGGCCCGAGGTAACTTACCCCCCTCGTCTCCATCTTGACGGGCCTGGGTGCATTAAGAATGCGTTAATTAATGCGTCAAAAAAAAAAATTAACCCTTCAACAGCTCTATACATTCTAAACACACTGTAGCTAATAATGAAAAAAAGATGCTTGCAATTCACAAATGAGACAAATGTAGCACAGATTCATTAATTTGTTAAAAGTACAAGCAGCACATTGCACAACAATCCACACAACTTTCACTGGTGTCGACAGAACCCAGAAACCTAACTTACATAGCTTCCTAAGAATTTTCCAAGCTTATCTCAAGATCTAACTAAGTCAGCAGCTTAGTTATGTGCAAACTTTCCATAACTTTTGTGCAAGTTGTTCTCACATTTTATCGAGAACAGCATTTTATTTCCTACGCGTTTTCAAAAATCTGATTTGCCTAACTTCTTCTTCACAAACTCAACTCATGATCTTTTGCAATTCAAGCAGAAAAACATTAGCAACGGATTCACAGACTTCACTAACCTTCCACTCAACACAGATGACCGGGATCAACTGCTGACGATAGTTCAGCGTTGAAGCACTGTAGACTCGTGTGATTTCTGGCGTCTCAGGCACTGCTCATCACCAACATCAGCTATGACTGATAAATCCATTTTTATGCGCAACAGCTACTGCTGTAGAGCGTCTTGGCCATCGCAATTCTGTCCGTCTGTCTGTCTGTCCATCGCACGGTCAAAAACAGTGCAAGCTAGGATCACCAAATTTTTACTGTCAGCTCTTTGGAAGACTCTAGTTTCAGGATCCATAAAGCTTTCTCATAAATTTGAAAGGGGTCAGTCCCAGCAAAAGTGCTAAATGAGAGAGGGTAGTTAAAATTTGTGATTTTTAGCCAATACAGCTGTGCGAGACTGGTCACACCCTCTGGCGAGTGTAAATAAAACACTATAGATACTTAGCCAATACAGCTGCATGAGGCTGGTCATGCCTTCTAGCGAGTGTAAATGAAATGCTATAGATACTTAAAGTCAATTGCTGGGATCGATGAGCTTAAATTTTGTTCCCACTAGGCGTTCAAACATGCACCGCTGTACTTTGCATTACCTGGGCTTTTCTTGTTATTTATGTACCATATGGTTTACACACACAGTGAGTTATTCACTGTAACAGCGAAGAATCCCAAGTGCGGGAAAGTCACGTGTAACTGCAGGAAGACACGACCATAGAGAGCAGATTTGAATCTAAGTTAAGAAAATTAAGGGGTTTGGGAAATACGAGGGGTCAAATTTTAGAGTTTCCCATTGAAATGGCTGGTCACCCTTACAACAGGGCTGGCGCTACAGCGCAGCCTGTGATAAAGTTCGCCATCAATGCAGGGCAGCTATTCAGCAAATCTGTCAGCACCGGTTGCAACAAGCCAGTTTGTACTCGCAGCAAACTACGACGTCAGCATTACGTCATGACTAGCAAAGAATATTTAACTATCAGCCATATTTTGTCCAAATATTTCGAATTAGTATTTCTTCAGCTACATCTGGTAAAAATTTTGTGTAAATTGGTCACCATTTGACTGAATTATGAAAGAAAGAAACAGGGTGCCTTTTTATGAAACACTGTGTATATGTACAACAAGACAGCCAAAATAAACACCACAAACAATTGCATAATCAATTCGCGAAATCAATGATGTAACTGTCAACATTTTTAAAAGATTCTGACAGAACACTGAAATGGTAGAAATGCAAAAGACAGAAAACATTAACGTTAAAAAAGTTTAAAATTATAGCTAATAATACAGCAACACCCCATAGTTTACAATATAACGAGTTTTGTTAATAACATCGTTGACTTCCCGAAGACACGCCAACACTGTCACCATGTTGAAGGCAAAGAATTTTTACTTACTCGAAAGTAAAGCACAGAATGTTTATCAATCAATCACGTTTAATGCATAAATATGGCAGCAAAGTTCCAAATTAAAAGCCAATCACAATAATCCATCTACAGTTATAATCCATTTGTAGCTAGCATATACCTGAACAGCGGGTACGATAGGGACTGCTTGGTGGGCTTGCCGAAGCATTGGTCCACTGACCATCAGCCATGCGGAGAAGTGGTCGAATTCGGAAATCATAGAATGTATTCCTCGTTAACTCATGAACTACCACTGATAAGTACTCAGATGATGACTGCGACCAACCATCGTGTTTCACTAATGGACCAATCAGCCAGTCCGAACCTTCGCTAGGCTGGTACTCAACCTGATACCACAGTGACAATGGCTGCTCGATGATTCCAGCCCAGCGAAGCCAGCGTATCTTGATCCATGATTGGCTGGTAGCTACGAACCCTGGGGCTGTATCCAACCGCGGAAGCACTGTGCCACAGTGACAACAGACAGTCAAGGTAATTCCAAACTAAGTACTGTAAATAAGTAACATAGAAAAATTAACAGGCCTGATTAAACAGTGATATTAGTCACAGTGCACCATGCACAAAACCCAAACAAAACGTTTTTTTTTGAGAGTCACTTCAACTGTTCAAAATCAATGTTGGTTTATTCCCGCAAACTACAGGGTGGTCCAAAAAAACCGGACCTGTTTGAGTGTTGATAACTTTGCAACGACTAGTGGTAGAAAAATGTGTAATATGTCAGAAGTTTCAGAAAGCATTTAACTTGCACTCTGCACAGCGCAGCATTGAAATATGTTTTGCCTAATTTGCACCTGTTGGTGCAATTTTTAGACAAGTTTTTGAGCAATTTTCCCTGACAAGATTTTTTTCTGACAATTCCCTGATTTTTATCAAAATCCCTGACATTTCCCTGACATTAGTAAAATTCCCTGACACTTCCAGGTCTTCCACATTTTCACCCTGAACAAGTAGCACTCTGTCTGACCTGTCTGGCAGCTAGTGCCGAGCCACCCATGAGCACAGCGAGTGCCAGGACAGACACCAGTAAATCGATCACAATCCACGCCATTCTCACAATGACACGTCATCTCACACCCGACACTGAATGTTCCTCCGTCGCACTCTGGCACACATCAAACAATGTCTAGGTCCAGCATACTGGCTAATGAAATAAATCAGATCATCACTGAAATGATAACTAAAAGTACAGTAACCAGAGACCTCAAACAAGTACCAAAAACGGTCCTGCCCCCTGATCAATACAAGGACATAATACTGCTGAATTAAGGAATCCATTCCCAGACCCCTTTTACATTCCTGGGAATTCGGGAATGCATATTTTCATTCCTGGGATTCCCGGGCGCCCGGGAATGACGTCTACTGCAGTACTACTAGACGCAGTCACCAGAGTGCTGCTGCCTGAATGCTAGAGGCTGGTAAGCTGTACGCATTAACACCCCCGTCCTCCAACTCAGCGCTGGGATGCGACTCAAAGGTCAGCAGTGCATCAGACAGATTATGCCACCTGCTGAGCTGAGCCAGGTAAGGAGAAGCCAGCTGCTAGGCTTACTACTGCTGCTGTCACAGCACGGACCATCATGGCACAGCCATGTTCATTGTGCCGTGACTTGAACAATCAGATTCTGTTTGAACATTTAGCCAGTCAGTCATCATCTCCACACGTTTATCAGACGGCGAAAGACTACCAACATATAGCGGTTTGATGACAGTGAGCTGCCAACCTATCAGCGCTTACGTAGAGACGACTGTCACTTCACAAACTGGCCAGCAAATCAGTGTCAGTAACAATGAGGCAAAGAGAGATAAAACAATGAGCGCAAGTCAGGCGGGCAAGTTGCTTCTCGTTCACACTACCCTCATTAAGTGCTGACTGACCACTATCAACCACCCAGCGGAAGGGAGGGACTGGCTGCTGCTGGAGTGCACAGCGCCCTAGAAGTAGTCAGTCAGGGGCACAGTGCACTTTACAGTACAGCAGCAGCCAGCCCCTGCCTCCCACACACCCCGCCATGCAGCATTAGAAGCAGCGTAAGCCGCGCCATGATGAAACAACGTCGTCCGTCTTTCTTCCTACGATTATTTTATGGCCTTTAGGGTGATTTTCGTATTCCCGTTTTTTCCGGGAATCTGGCCGTTCCATTCTTGGGAAAACGAGAACGAAAAATTAGCGGGAATCCCGGGCACCCAGGAAACAAACACCCAGGAATGGAAACCCTAGCTGCAACCTAATGACCATAGAGAATACCAAAAAATGAATCCACACCAGTCCACACTAAAATCTGACCACTTCCACTTTGAGCCATGCCCAACCCCTCAACAAAACATCACCAAAATCCATTCATCAACGTTTTGGTTAATCTTGTATACAAATGGCCAGACCCAAAAAAGCATAACATCTGTCACTCTTCAGCAGAGCTAAAAACTAGCCGAATAGCATACTGGGAATGAGTGGATAGATGCAAGACAAAGGTCTACATACCATCCTGACAGTCGGTGCCATTCCAGCCAGCCGCGCACATAGCAGGACATTCACCATTCTCCTTGGCACATGTATCGCCATCACTGCAGTGGCACTCTTGACTACAATCGTCTCCAAAAAAACCATCATTGCATTCTGCATGCAGAAGCACAGCAAGAAGACAGCATAAACACCATTAAGAGCAAGCGCATCTGATATGACGTTTGCACTATAGAAGTAATCTTACTTACTTACTTGATGGATATATAATCAAATCAAGCGTTTTGCTGACATAACATGATTAAATATCAGAGATTTGCACTATGGTGTTTGTAGTTTCATGTACAACACTACAATTTCAAACTCCTCTGACTGAACTGTAAGTGCTTCTTGACTAAGATGACTGCTCCATAACAAAATGCAAGATGGGATTCTTGTGTTCAGTGTCTAACATGACTTTGTCAGTCAAGAAACCACAAAATTAAAATGTCTTCATCAAATTAAATATAGTCCTGACAGATTTGTACTTACCCATTAGTTTCACATCGCAGAGTTTAATGCCACTGCTGTATCTGTTAAAGATTGTCATTGATCGACCACTCTTTGGACCACCGAAGCAGCTGAAGACATATTCTGCCAGGACATCAGACGTTGGCCCATATGCACATAAAGATCCACTAGTAATTGTTGTGTCATCAAAGAAAATCTCAAAATTAGGTCCGAAAAACGTGGAGTCTACATCACAAATAAGGTACATGCAATAATAATCAACAGACTACTGACAATTAAAATCAAAAACAAGTACCAGAAATTAATAAGAATAAACACAGATAGATAGATATATAGATATAATGATAAAAAACTTTACTGAAATTTAGCATATAAATGAATGAGATGATCTAAGTCAAAAACTGCAGCAAAATATAAATCACAAAAAATTACCCCTAACAAATATATGATATCGACCACACCAATTCTTACTTTAAGATCTCCAGAACATCATAGAAGTGCACTACAGTATAATCTCATGACCGACTTACTAGTATTTATTCGTAGCTGACTAATAACATGAGTCTGATTAAAGTGAACAGTCCAGTTAGAATTTTTCTGGTTCTCTGTCTGGCTGCACGTTGCAGTTTTATCATCAACAGCAAATGCAGCCGATGAGCTGTTATCCTTCTGTGATGACTGCGATGCGTACTTATACAAAGCAATGTTCTGCCATCTACTGACTGCAGCTTCTGCAACACACAGAGATCAAACAAACACCAGATAAAACACGATCATGATATCAAAACTCAACATCAGTAAACAAATGCCAAAATTGCCAACAATCAACCAATCATTTCTCCTTAAATCATATCAGATGTGACATGGTTGTGTGGTATTGCACTGACAGGAATTATGGAACTTTCATTCCCATGTACTTTCGCTCCCGGGAACGAAAGTTCCATATTTGCTTTCGCTCCCAAGAACTTTTGTTCCCACAGTCAACGTAACGTGGTTTCGCTCCCCAACACAAATTATAATTATTTAATTGATAAACTAACGGAAATTAAAACGTTATAGCTTGTTCGTATCTTTGTACAGCTTCACTGTAGTAAAAGATGGCAGGATCTAGCAAATTATTTTATTAATTAATTTATCTTAAATTTACTAAGTTCTCCAAATTCTTCCTCAAATTATATTTGTTTATAAATTCTTCCTTGAATTATATTTTGCATCAAGTTTTATCATTATTTTAAATGCTAGTCTCTTCCCTAAACCTTAAACCCATTTTTTGGAAAACCTTTATAGGCTAGCTGTAGCACGTTCCCTAGCGACAGCTGGGCTTTCTTGTTTTGGACGTTGAGCATTTACACCACATGCTGGCGTCCTTTGATTTCATCTGCTTCTATTAAGTGTGTAGGCCTATAATGTTAACTCTCTGAGTGAGAAGCGAAAGTTCCACCTCATTTTCGCTCAGGGGAGTGAAAGTTCCAGGGAACGAAAGTTCCTGGGAGCGAGAGTTTCAGGGAGCGAAAGTTCTATCTATGGAACCACGGACAGGAACAACTAGGCTGAAAAGCGCTTACAGTAGTCCAAAATAACGAACAGTTACCTATTTCTACGGCCAATGCTAACCCTAACTTAGTCATATAAGCCAACACTTAACCCTACATTGCACAGAATACAAGATCGTCGGGAACTCTGGTAAATCCTATTTTATTAGAATATAGATTACACATTTCCTGTCAGTTGACTATACTAGGCACTGTTCAATCTGCCGTGTATATGTGCATAATTCGTTACGATTAATCCTAACATAAATTAAGTTTATATACCAGTCGTAACTATGCCAGAGCACCATGCTACAGAAAATAAGATATAAAGATTTAAAGACATTTTATTCTGAAAAAAAGATAATTCGCAACAACAACAATAACAAACGCCTCCGCGGTCCGCGTAATTAACGAATGTGACGCAGTGAATAACGTTACTTCTCTAGACGTAGGCTGTTCATTATCATCATTACTGAATTGCGATTAGTGATTGCAACCGCGGGATTGATTAATCTCAATCCCGGGATCTGGGATTGAAAAATATGTAATCCCGGGATTCCGTTTCGGGATTAAGTTTACAGAATGGGGGATGTTTTGGTATCCATAGTAGACTTACTTCATGCATGAGGATGAGGCCGACCGTACGGAAGGTATTGCGAGTGTAGGGATTGACTGTGACTGTAAAAACAAATTATAGTGCACAGAAGGAGTAGGACTTCAATGCGCATCAAATATTTTATTCATTAGAAGGCTAGAATTGTTAGGCCTATTTGTGTCATTTAACACTCCAAAAAGTACATGTTGTGACAAATTCTTGTAATCCCGAAATTCCGGGATTGGAACGCTGCCAATTCCGGAATTCGGTATTGCAATCACTAATTTCGATATCATATATTATGCGGGTGTCCACGTGCTGAAATGACGTGCTGTAGCCTAAATTACACCGCACAAATCAAAACTAGCCCTAAACTTTTGAGCTGAAAATCGGTTACTCCCGCCTTGGAAGTTAGGCCTACGAAAGAAAAGGGTGCCGTTTACCGGTATATATGAAACACCGTGCAATAAGCTTTCTCCTTGGCCTGAGCCTAGAATGATTCAGTGATGTCCTCGAGAACTTGGGCCCGAGGACAAGGACACAGCGCTCTCTCTCGAGGAGCGCTGTGTTCTTGTTCTCGGGCCCAAGTCCTTGAGATAAAGTCCTAGGAAATAATACCCAGTACTTTAATAAGTTCTATTTATTAATAATCTTTAATTTATTACCGACATTTTGAATACAAAACTGAAAAAAGTTATACATTCAGTGGCGGTTTTAGGCCGGGCCGGGGAGGCACAGGCCGCCCCAGTTTTGCTCCAGCCCCCCCCCGTTTCATGGCCACCCATGATTTTTTTTCTGCAAAGATGACACAAATATTTGATTTCTTTGCGCTTCCAAATTTTAGAATACTGAGCACATTTGCAGCTAACATCAAAGGTCCAGAAACCAAAAGTGCTTCGGCTTCAGGGCCCGGGGACTTCGCCCCTGACTCTCACCAAGGGCTCTGCCCCTGGACCCCGTTGGGGGCTCTGCTCCCAGACCCCCGTTATAGGTTCGCGCTACCGCGCTCACTATGGGGCCATGCTTTGACTTCAGTTTAGTTAAAATGCCCAAAACGATGTGCTTATATTATGGATTGCAGTGTGGCCATAAGAGATCTAGAATATGACTTCACTATAATGCCGGTATACTTAATAACAGGCACTGCATGCAACTAAAAATTCTTCAAATATTTTGAGGCTGCTTACCTTAATGAAACACAAAATTCAGACAAAGCGTTAGTATCACAACAGCCAACACCTATACTGCTATACAAACTGAGCTTCTTACTGGATGGCAACAAAACCTCAGTACAAGAAGACTGAATCATAGGCCTCCAGAACAGAAGGTTAAGAAGATAACCACAGCATGCCATCTTCCGAACTCGTGTCTGTATTTACGTTGTTGGCCACATACAGAGACCAAGAAACAGACAGAGAGACAGAGAGTGAGTGACACAGCAGCTTCATCGACATCAGCTATATTAAACACATCTTTGCAGAGATCATCGATCAATGTATACATACCATCAGCAGCAGGAACGTCTAGCCCAAATATACCCATCGAACAAGTTCCCCTGTATCCATACATCTTGTGTCTTCCCCTCCTCCTTTTCCATTTCTTTATCCTTCTCTGATTCCTGCTTACCAGTTTTTTCCGGGACCTTTTCCCTAAATGTACCTAGGGGCCCGTGCAATGGCAGAGGAACTGGAAACATGCCTCCACCTTCCTAAAGTATCCATTTTGGCCCCCTAACTTTTTACCCAGGACGGCCCTCAGAACTGGTCCCTTAAGCAGATTACTGTGTTTTGTGCGACTGGAAAAAAAGACAAAGATAACAGATGTTTGTTTCTCTGCCTCACATCTGCTTTCTTTCTTCATGCATTTAATGTGTGATTTTCGCAACTTCTGTGATAACCAAAATGTTAAATTTAGTGCCACAAAATACATCATCTTCTGGGGAGAGCTGCATTGGTCTACCCAGACCTCCCCCAAGCAGGGAGGAGACAGCACTCCCCACACAACCTTTCAGCACCTTCAATGTCTCAATTCTCTGTGCCCTCCTCCCACCTTAAAACAGTTCCCCCATTACTGGGACTGGGAAGTGCTGTAAGCTCCTCCAGTAAAGTCTAAATCAGAGTTAAAATAATTAACAACCTAAATTACACCAACTTTATCTCTGAAAAGCAAAATCCATCCACCTCTCAATTTTACGTTTGGGCGTTTGCTCCAAGAATTGTACGGAGTAGACGCCCCTGATCAGCAGTCAGCAATAACACAACGTAGCATGAACACTGTCTAAAGGCATGTACAAAACAACAGAAATGAATTGAACTGAAATCAAATACCAGTTCATGCAACACAACTGACATGAATAAAACTTCACGAGCATATTTCAGTGCATCTCAATTCTCGTCGCAGTGTACACACCTTTATACACAGCAGTTGAGACAATGCTACAAGGCACGTTTCTATCTACACTGTGTCCCAAAAAAACATCCCAGTTTTTATTGTCCACATCTTTGCCAAATGTTAACGGATTTTCAAAATCCTTTCACTGTCACATTCTGTGAACAATTAGCAAGAAAGTGGCTACTGAATATCCCACCACACCCGAACTGTGTTGCTACACTACCTTGTGGAATATAAATGTATGAAAAAACAACAATAATAGGCCGCAAGCATGTTGGTAAATGAAACACTTCAGACAAAAAACTATGAATGATCTATACGATGATACACAGTGTTAGATCGGTCCCTTTGGATATCTGGCGTGTTGAACAATGTGTTTGTTTCTGATTCTCCTGCCTTAGTGGGCCTACCAGTTCATCTGTGGTGGTCACATTCAGTTCGTGCATGATCAGTCTGCTGGTCTTGTGCCTTTGGTCGTTCTTCCTGTTTTCAAAATCTTTGTTATTAACAAGTCAAGTCTTTTGCAGTCTATTTACAAAAATTTTGTCAGTATCCTTTGAAAACTGTATTTTTTTAACTTGTATACGTTCTTAATTAAAGCCTTATCTCCATAGCTAAATGGCATGTTACAACACCAGTGTATCGTTACAGCATTAAAAATAATTACTTGCAATAATATAGTCTGTGTTTGTTTATAAACATCAGAGATGTATCTGAAACTAAGCACAATATAATTTGACACTCAGCTAACCCTAAACCCTTGAACTGATTGTCATTAAAGAATAAAGAATTGTACTTGTACAATTTACAAGTACAATTTAATTTTCACACAAAAAATAAGTAAAAACAATGTTCAGAATAAATTTTTGCATGTGTATTATACTGATTTTAGTGATCTTTGAAGATTTATGTTTCACACAGTAATGTAGCTACACAGTTGAAGTGTGGTAAAATATTTAATAACTACAGTATTGCTAATTGTCCACAGTATGCGCCACTGAAAAAAAATTCAAAAAATCGGTTAATATTTGGCGAAGATATGGAAAATGACAAAGTGGGACTTATTTTGGGACACAGTGTACACAACAACACGAAAATAAAGAGCAGCAGACTATACATTCCTTCCTGTATATTATATGGTCACACTCAACTTCAAATATCACCTTTAAGCCCCTGCCCAATACAGTTTCATTAAAACGCTTAGCAGCAGTGGCAATTAACCCATGCAGTTGGCAAAAAAATCCCTAAGTTGAGCAAACATTACAGATAGGAGACAATGAGAACACCAGATTAGTCCTACCAATCACCCACAAAGTGACTGTACATGTATTATAGCCAATATGTTAGCAATAGGCCTACAGAATACCTGCAAGAGGTATGCCAAATACTTGAAATGGCAACGAATGATATACGTTGGTCACTACTAGATGGGATAGCTACCATTTTTTTTATTAAACTTGAAAGGATTAATAGTTGTAAGGACGACCATCAAAATCAATGGAAAAGGACAAAATTTGACATTCGGCCAACACTAAACCCTTGAACTGATTGTCATTAAAGAATAGCATCCAACAGTTATTCAACCCCGCCACAAATATGGCTGAACATACCTAATGTCCATGCCCAAGAATCGACGTCGCAATAACTCATTAAAATATTCAACATTTTCATGACCTTGAAAACCCAAACAGTTCATCTAACTACAGTATATAGTACATATGGATGTTATTTTGTTAAAATCCATCAGACGATTTGAAAGACACAGAATCTGAAAATTCTCCACATCGAAACTTGTAGTAGCAACCTTTAAATCCTAACGACAGAAAGATAACTAAAAACTTAATGCATCCACCAATACCTATCACAAGTGTGGGCACTAATTTTTTCACAAAGGGCAAAATTCTGAGCTACTCTGGATCTATCCTGTAGAATCCCTCCCCAAAAAAACTCTTTCCAACTGCATCCAGTGAGTTACAAACAATGAGAAATTACTGTATGCAAAAATATGTGACAAGCCTGATAAACTCATCTAAAAACTGCAACAGGTACTCATCACAACATGATGAAAATATATGATAAAAAAACTTCTGCTTTTGCTTTGCTTTACTCTAAAAATATCTGAATCCAGCTTTCAGCTAACCTAGCAACAGTGTGAGTGAGTGAGTAGGGTTTAACGCCCAACCCGACATGCCTTTGCAGGCAAAATTGCACATAAACAGCAATGTCAAAGAGAACTTATCATCTTTGGCTGTAAATAGTCAAATCAGCAGAAATACAAACAATAACTGGATGCAGTCACCAGATACAAATATACCAGGTGGCACATAAAAAACGAAACATACACATTTTACACCGCTAACACAGTTGGACAGTTTCAGAAACAAGAAATATGAGCTAATGCTCACGAGACACACTAAGCCTTTTTGCAAATTGTCTTAGTCTATCTCCAGCCATTTCATTGCAATTCACTTTTGAAGTGGGCGCCGCAGCCAAAGATCGCAAAAATCAATAAAATCCCTTATATTGATAATGTCTTTCAAAGCCATCGATGTTGATACGACTAAAAAGCTCGTCACTAGTGCTTGTTGCAACCGTTTTCACGAAAGGCAGGCCAACAGCAGTAAAATAACAACTTTTACAAGGTACCGCTCTCTGATGCCCTCGTGCACAGGTTTCCTTGAACCTAGAAAATCAAGACTTAGACTGTTGAAATCTACGTTCAATGCTGAAAACTTCGTACGAAGGTTGTCTTTGTCTGTCTCTATTGATTTCGGCGCAATTTGCTCTTGAAATGTGTCTCACAGCCCAAAATCGCCAAAAATTCATCAAAACCTTTATTTAGGTTTTCAAGGTCATCCAAGATCATTGCCCTCGGTGCCAATCGATAGCCCGTGTACGACTTCCTATTAGTAAGTAATAGTAATCTAGGCCCTATCTCGCACCATTTCTGAGACACAGCGACTTATTGGCTAAAAATCACAAATTTTCCCTACCTCCCTCATTTAGCGCCCTCATTCAGTGTGACCCCTTTCGAATTTATAAAAAAGCTTTACAGATCCTGAAACTAGAGTCTTCCTTGCAGCTGATGGTGAAGATTTGGTGATCCTAGCTTGCACCGTTTTGACTGATCCACCTGTGTGACAAACAAACGGACAGAATTGCGATGGCTAAGACGCACTACAGCTGTACCTGCTTTCGCGCAAAACAAAATTGTAGCCTCACTCATTGCAGTGACTGAATGCAGTGATTGGAGACTTCAGTGCCAAGACTGGTCCAGACAGGCATGGCGTAGAAGCGACTGTCAGCCCACATGGCTCAGCAGAACACACCAATGACAATGGCGATAGATCAGCCATGACGTGTAGCACCAGCGGCCTATGTGTTGGTAACACTCTATTCAAACACAAAAAGATGCATATAACAACTTGGACGTCACCTGACTGTAGCACCCAGAATGAGACTGACTACATATGCATCAGCAGGCGCTGGCTCACATCGTTGCAAGACGTTTGGGCCTGCAGATGGGCAGATGTTAGTTCAGATCACAACCTGGTAATAGCCAAGATATGCACAAAGCTACTGAAATTGAGGAAAGTGCAAGCATCATGTCCATTTGAATTATCCAAACTGAAAGACCCTGAGACCTCAAGTAGCTTTCGTATTAAACCTGCAAATAGATTCACAATACTGCAGGACTCTAGGGATGTCATGGAGAACTGGCAGGCATTCCAGGAAGTTGTGAAAGAGAGTGCCGAGACAACCTTAGGGCGGAGAAAAGGATCATACAAGAAAAGATGGATCTCAGACGAATCATGGAAATTAATAGACAAAAGGAAGCAAATAAAGACTTTGAGAGATCAAACACAAACACAGCAACAAAAGATGAATGAGGACTACAGACATGCAGACAAAGAGGTGAAAAAAGTTGTAAAAATGACGAAGGAAGTGAAAAGGGAAAGAAGCAGAAAAAGCTGAATGCAAGAATGATTCCAAAACGCTGCACAGAATCGTCAGAAAACTCACTGGAACAAGCAACACTTCAAGTGTCCCACTCAAGAACAAGGAAGGCAAGACCTAACTGACAGAACAGGAGCAAGCCACACAATCGACTGAACATTTTATCAATGTGCTTAATCAGCCAATGCCAAACGATCTTTTTGATTTCACAAAAGAAGAGGAAGTGCGGGTTAATAAATGTAACACAAACTGACATTACTGAAAGTGAGATCAGTATGTCTGTCAAATGATAGAAGAACAATACGGTAGCAGGGCCTGATGGAATACCAGCTGAACTACTGTGAAACATGGAAGACAATAGCAAAAGCTATCAAGATGATTGGTGTGTTTCACCATCGTTGCCTTAGAAGGATCCTGGGGAATTCATGGTGAAATCATATCACGAATGATGAAGTAATGACATGCTCTGGACAAGCGGCGCTGCATGACATAGTAGCAACGAGAATAAAACGTTTCTTCAGACACATCCTGCAACTTCCACCAACGAGGCTAGCTAGCCTGGCTATAGAATAGAGACAAGAAGATGGCAAGAGGAGCATCAGAAGACCAAAGAGGACATCACAAGACACAAAAAAAGAAGATCTGAAAATGATGGGCATAAACTGGAGTGACAAGAAGACCGCTGCCAGCGATCGTGACAACTAGAGGAACTGGAGGAACTAAATCTAAGCAAGTCATTGCAGTGATGTGTGGCCGTGGGTGTTCAAGTGTTCAACATGATCACTGTTCACTGCAATGATAATTACTAATTGTTTCCAACACTGTTTAATAGCTCAATCCACGTAAAGCATGTATGTTCCACCTTTTATGGGCCACCATGTACAGACATCAGGTGATAGTTGAATCATACAAGTGATAACAGCTGGTAGTTAGCTATGTACAGTTTTATGATATTGTTAAAACAACAACCCAACAGTGACTAGTAAGCTCTTACATAAACAGTTGCAAATAGCTTTTGAGACATAACATGAAAAAAAACGGTTACCAATAAAATGTTGTAGCAACTGTGGCCATTGGCCAAGGCTGCCAACAAGAAAAATGACCAACTTCCCAAACCAGTACCTTCTTATCAAACAGAGATTTTTAAAACCAAAATTAAAGAAACAGAAAAGTTTCACAAAAAGAAGAAACTACTAAGAATCACCACTTGCACTATCTATAACAGAGCAATGCAACATACGCGATGTCACAGAAAACTCATGCAGTTTAGTTTATACCCACCTTCGTCTAACTGGTAACTTTTACAGAGTCCCGCCTACCACACATTAAGATGGATTCTCAGGCAGAATATCTGAGGACTACTGAGGGAGAATTATTATATCATACCAGCAGGTAGAGCACGCCAATCCTATAATACAATACAACAACAGCATCAGAACACAGAATAGGTTAAAACATGGTAAATGCACACAATATGTTGAAAATTCAACAATGGTCTCTATGAATACCCACAATGTCAGAACAGATTGCATTCAATTTCAACACGCATATGCACACATGCACATGTAAACAGCAGACTGGCATAACAAAATAAATATATAGCAGAAACTGTCTGTCTTTTATACAGATGCGAGATAATGATAGCTGGTAGATGTCTCAATGGCACCATGGAATGTGACCACGCAGTGACACTAAAACTGAAACATAACATGGCAATAATACACAGATACCACCATAGGGCCTCAGTGGGCACAAGCCACCAATGATACGTCTGTTTGCTTTGTTTCACAGCGTTTCTTAAACTGTGACACACAAACTCCAACTCTGAATAACAGTAAAGTAGTAAAACAGTGAAACTCACTGTTGCACTACATTTGTAAATATGCCAAAATACGGTGACCAGACATCAGATTTTAACCCCAACAAAATTTGTTCTTACTTTTCCAGTCCTAAACAGCTGCGCAAACCTTCATGAAAATCCGTTCATAAACGTCAGAGTACTGTTGCACCGTTACCGTTAGACAGCCGAAAGGATGAAGAAAAATCTCCTTCTTTTGATGGAGGTAAAAGAAAAACCATGAACTAAGAACACTGCGGCAAATTAATGCATACAATACACAACAAACAGATTTTATGGCACAGATGACATGACTGATCCCTTAAAGGGCCTGTACCGTACAGATGTCTACAGCAGAAACAGCATTTACAGCATGAACCAGTGTCAGTGCTCTGCCACCTTCCAAAATGTACACAAGGGTAAGCAACGGATTAGGTTTCTCCTAAAACAGACTAACAGGCCATTCTACCGCAGTGTACAATGCATCTGTAATGTGCATCACGTGTACAACATTCTGATCTGATAACAGTGGCTGCCCAGCCCTGGAAACTGTTCATTGGTGAAATGGGCCCAGCTTGAACAATAAATTGAAGCGACAAACAGAGAGGTATTGCTCTAGTCCTAGACTAAGAGTTCATACATAATTTCAAAAATATTCAAATTTAATAAAATGGCATATCTTACCTTTAACACATCAACGGCAGTGTGGCAATATTAGTTCCTACCATAATGATCAGGTTAAAACTCTAGACTTAGGTAAATGACAAAAGTAGCTTAATTCAGCTTTTCTAAGCTCAGGATTTCCATCCAGGCCAAAAAATAGGTCGGGCTATGTCAGCATGAGCCAGGGCTAGACATAAAATTGCTTAAATGGGTCAAAAATATCCAATTCATGCCCATGCACATGTTTGATGAGAATATACACAAAAATATGCAGTGTAATCACATAGCACCCACTGACACGTCTAAACAAAATGCTCCAGGTCAGAAAATAGACTTGTCCGCAATGAACAATGCAAACAAATGTACAATTTCCTGCCAGATATATGAGCAGAGATCTTCACTACCACAACAGTTTATAACTAATACTACAGCTACAGCAACTGTCTATGGGCTAACGTAACCAGTTGCTGGGCAATTAATTACAAGAATAAGTAAAAAATCAGTACCAAGACAGCACAAATCTCCGCCAAAAAAATTTTGCTGCTACCTGGTGAACACAATGGATCAAATACAGCTGGTACAGAGACACAAGGTAAATCCAAATGAATCCGGTTTCAGAAATACTAAAACCGAACCTTGAACTAGACTGAAACCAAAATATAAGCAGTTGGTCCTCGGGCCACTCTCCACCCCGCAGTAAGTTTAATCCAAATTTGTTCATTGCTTGAGTGAGATTTACTGCAAACCTTCACTTTACACCCTGTTTCTTATTGGCAAAGAGTACAACACAATGAATGATTCAGAATCGAAAGAAGACTTCGTGCATCGATAGCAAAACTAATTGGTTCCCCCTTCAGTTGTGCCCATGCACAAACCCTTCATCAAAATCTGTTCATAACTTATCCAGTAATCCAGCGGACAAAAAACAAGACAGACTGACAGATAAACATGGAGACAATGTCACTAAACCTTCTTCTCTGACTGATGTGAAAAACTACTGGTTCTACTCAAACCTAAACGTATGAACCTAGCAAAATGAAATGTGACTGTGCTGCACACAAAACAAAAATCATGCCAAAAATAGTTCTCATCTATTCTATTCCTGCTACTGGTTGTATCTGTACAGACAGACGATATAGTCACCAACACGCAACTTCCAAAAAACTGCGTAAAATTTTACACTGCTTTGTAATGGACAAATATCAGCAGTAAAACGGTGAATTAATGGAGAGATGGGAGAAAACAATTAGCATGCAAATCACAGCAAGCGTGAAAATAAGATCCGAGATAAAAATAGTTAAGATATAATACCTACCAATCACTGCTGCTATTGCCTCTATGCAAACATTAGTTATCCCGGACATTGTTCTTTCAAACCAGCGACAGTGAGTGAGTGAGGTATATATGTGCATTACATGGTCCATATGTACCGGAGGCAGGGACTGCAATTTGAGAATACAGCAGAAGATGCAAGCAAAGCGCAGTGGTTCGTTCTGCTGCTGCACATCAAAGCCAATTTCCGACTGCTATCTCTGTTTATTATGCTGCACAATGTCTTGTTTTGTGACACCCCCCAAAAAAACCCAAACTCTTAATCAATTTTAGCTTCTTCTTCCACTAATAATAAAGTATTTTATTATGGCTAAGTTTCTGAAACATTTAAACTCATGAAGTTGAGAATTAGCTAATAAAACTAATAAATACTAACAATAAAACTGTTGCAACTCATATTTATTTCACGTGGAGCATTATCTAAGTAACAGTGCTCACTATAATAACTGAAAATCCACAGAAATCCCAAAAACCATCAAGTTGGGCCTATATACAAAACAGGTTTAGCCTAACAAATAAACCAAAAATCCAATGAAACACCAAAAAACCACTGGGTTGGACTTTTTTTTTAAAAAAAAAAGTCTTCTACAACCCTGCACTCCAAATTATCTGACTTTTCAGCATGCTCCACTGGCATCTTCTGCTCTACTTGTATGCTCTCAGTGTCAAACCGAGTCACTGATACAACGAATCTCATCACTGATGATACAAGTTAAGGTGCATGGGCAAGGAAATATGATGTACTGATGTATATGTAATGATATATAGGTGGCTTCCAATCTCCTGGCATGAAAGTCAGGGTGAGACTGGTTGGATACGTGAATGGGGCCAAGCGCAGTTTTCTCTATCACTTAGAACTGTCAGCGGCAAGTATCACAACACATACACGGACGTTCTCCCGTTCAGTTACAAATCACAAAATACATACTAAAAACGCAAATTTAACATACCAGCAACTGTACAAATCCACATTAAACTGCAGCACCACTGCAGTCATCCGTGTCCATCGTCGTCGTAGCGACACTGTCCCTGTCCCTGCCTGTCTCTGCGTTGCGCACTTCATTCTCAAACAACTGGATCAGGTTCTTGAGTCCAAACAGATAGCCGTGGTCCGGGCCAACGTGAGCTGTTTTGTCCTGCAGAAAGCCGTGGTGCGTCGCATGAGCAAAGTCAATCATTCGGACGTCGACATGCGGATGTAAACTCGACGCCGGTTCATGTAAATTCCCTCGACCGACGAATGCCGGAAGTGCTGCGGGCCCTGCCGGCAAATTGTCACTCGTAGCTGACGGAACAGAGGTCGAAGCAGAAGATACAGGAGAAGCCTTTCGGCCACTGCTGGCACTGTACATGATCAGCAGAGAGCTGGAGTAGAACCTAAACGTGCTCTGTTTCGACAACATCGCAAGCAGCTTCCGCAATCGCTCCACGATCGGTGCAACCAACTCCCATCGGTGTCGATATCCATCGAACAGAAACTGTCGTAGAGTATCGCAAACGCCAGCAACGTCGAGCCTTCGACCGTAGTACTTGTTGTGACAGATGTACTTCCCAGTGTTTACACGATACACCTGCACACAATCCATCATACATATTAACATTCTGAGAAAAAATTTTTTACTAAGCTAGAGTGCACGACAGATTTTATTAGTAGGTGCTATATAAAATTTGACACTATACTTAGATGCTAACTTAATTGTTAATTATACTCTGACGAATACCCGTTCTGACTCACAACTGAATCTAAAATCCTTTCTGCAACATTTCAGAGTGCCCAAGTTTCAGCCTACTTGGTCATGGAATGATGAAGACCTGAACCAAAACTTGTGACCCCAAAGGTGAAATTCCAGGTTTACTATTGTCCAAATGAGAAGACTGTCGACAAAACTATGGAGAAATCCATCAAAGTGTAATACAGATTGAGATACAAACATCATGAATGAACAGATCACATAAATCATAATGCTTCAGGATTGCCACCAGTACTATCTAATGCAACTCACAGTTAAAGACCTATAGGACAACCCGAATGCGGTGGCTGATTTCCTCTACCTTGTCAATGCATAAAAAGAGGAGAAAAGCTGCTGGGCTATCACAAAAAACAACATGTAACAGCCAAAAATAAGATAAACGCTTCTTAGGACAATGATACTGCATGGCTAACCTGCATGCCACAGATTCGCAGGCCGAGGTTACTGGACGTGGTCGTACGACATTTGTTCATCTGACTCTGTCGTTTCTCCTCTGATGCATCATCTCCGTGCTGTCGTGTGCCCATCTTGAGGTCCAACACACATGGCAGCTCCATCTTCCATGTTAGGTTCTCCAGCAGAATAAACTCTGAGAGAAGCACAGAAGTTATGGATAACAAATTTCAAGAGCACATCTAGGAAACTTCCAATTCGACTACATCTACTGCAACAATCTCGGCTTATTGCTTCAAAAGTTATTTTATTTAATTTTACCTGCACGTTTGCAAAAGCAAAATGATGTTTTTCAAATCTGTCAGTCTGAAAATGCACAATTTAAAGGTCTATTAAAATGGACTTCACAGATTCAGCCCTACTAAAAACAGCTGTTACTCAGTGTTGAAACACCCTCGAGCAGATACCCAAAAAACCCACTGGGTAGGATTTTTTTGAACAGACCCACCTAAAAACCTTCCCAAAACCCACCCAAAGCTTGATTCAAATTTCTTCCACTAGTAATGAAATATTTTATTATTGCTAAAGCCTACAAATTTGCAAATATTTTTACATTTTTGCTGTGGGGAGCAAACAGAAACTCATAATTTGAATCAACCAACTGGAAACCTGTACAAATCCCAAAACCCACGAAGTTGAGCTTTAACCGGTTCAACCTAAAAAAACCCAAAAAATGAAAACCCAATAAAACCCCCCCAAAACACTGGGTTGGACTTTTTTTAAACCCACAGATAGGATACTATTAGAGCCCTCAGCCTGTCCGTTGGTGAGCATGCGAGACAGCTGTTCCTTGTGACAGCGCAGACTCCAGGTGTTGTGATTCAGCGCCAGCACATCAGACTCATAATCTTCCTCCTCCTCATCCGCATCACTGTGCAGCGCAGTGTCTGACAGACAGTGGGGAATTCCATCGATTTCCACGCTGCCAGTCTGCCGCAGCCGGAACCTATGCACATCAGCACCAGCTCTTGTCAAAGCAGTATTTGTAATGAAACAAACACCTCAAAATCGTATACTTATTACAGTATAGCTTTCTGTTACTGTATTTCATTTCTGCATCTGAACTTACTTGTGAATAAAAATAACTAATACATTAGACCATGCAATGATTGACTTTTTGGCCCCAGGAACCCGATCACATTATTTCTAACTCTAAATTCTGGTAGTACAATAGGCAAAGTTCATTAAAATATATCACTGCATAGATATGGTGGAAAGAACACTAAAAACGTAAAGAAAAAACACACAAACAGGCAGACAAATAATATCAAAACATACTGCCTATGGTGCTAAGAAATGGAGATGTGGCATAAAAATATTCCGTTATTGAAATGAAATAAAAAATTGTCACTAACAACAAGAATGACATGGCACACAAGAAAACTGGATCAGCATCCTGACTGGAAACAATTCTGAATAAAAATGACATTAACTTCTTTTCCATTATCTACTAATAAACTGTGAACTGGACAGAGACATTTTCTAGCCAACAAACTCATGCAAACAGTAAACAGCACATGTACACTACTGACCTATGTCCACTATGTCCGGAAGCCACCGCATAGCCAATGTGTCCGTGAGAAGTTTGGTCGGTTGGCTTCTCTTCCGTTGGTGACTCGGACATTGTCGTAGTGGAGGTGGTGACACAGGCCGCGGCCAGATCATCACGTATCTTTGACGATGAGAGGGAGTTGGTCCGAGGCCGAGTTAATGGGCGACCAACGAGTGATATGAAGCCATCACTGTCCTCGTGAAATGACACTTCAATCACGCCTAGTTTAGCAGCACAAGCATACAACATTACCATGTGTCCAGAGTCCTCATTGCAGCACTTGCTCAGCAAATCCCAGTCACGTGCAAAATAGAAGTGTCACCATGACAGAAATGGACCAAAGAATGGGGTGAATCAGCCGTAAAAATCCCACTAATCGTGGACCCTTCCATCGCACCTCCTAGATTCGACCTACATCAAAACTTGTGGTCAACGATGAATAACTTCCGTACTGGCCATGGTTGATATGCAGCCAATGCCGTCCACTGGAATCAGGCTTCAGATCCATCCTGTTCCTGTGGCACATCTTCACAAACTATGTCAGGCATTGTGAACTATTGTCCAATGTCCAGATATGAAATTTCCTAGCAGTCTGTCAGCCTTACATTTGCTGATGAAAAGACTATTGCCTGGCTCGGCATGCAGGACATACGCTAAGAAGAAAACTGCAGCAGATAAACTAGTGCTTTTGTACAGCCTGTATGGTACCTACATGCACTGACTGTACTTACTGTCAACTCTACCTATAAACAGTAAGTGGAATAATTCAGCAGCACTAGTGTGATAATTTGAATCCTTAAGCGACCTTTAAACAGTGAACACGCTCCAAACTACGATGTTCAGCTTTTGATAACAATTATATCTTCTTTAGCTTAGCTAGAACAGATTTAAACTTGAGGTAACTTATAATGAGTAATGTGAATTTTAACCACTATCTAATGGACCACGCACTTCACCTAAAATCCTAATGTCAACTGTACCTATGGGCACAGCGTTTCAACCTCAATTTGTAGTTCCCAAGACGTCACTTGAATCAATATCAGCAAAATGCCAAAATACGCACAGCTCGACATCATGTCATAAAGCAGGAAGCAAAATTAACCATACAAGTCCACTAGCAGAATATATAAGCATGTCACATAAAAATGTGAGTAAAATAATGCCCAGATATCAGTAGCACAGCAGTGCAGACTTGGAAAACTTGACTGCAAACATTTGGAAACAATTTTATAGTAACCAAATGCACACTCAAGTGATATTGTTCAGATACCTCGGTACTGTGGAGTAAACTCCTTCATCTCGAGTGGCATGGTTTTGTAGAACTGATGTTCGCGAGGTATGAGCATCTTGCAGACGGTGCTGTCGCTGTAGCGCAGCATCGTGGAATGGCCGCCAACTTGATGCACGAACGGCTCAAGCTGCACAAACTCCCACTCGCCTTCCATCACACACTGAGGCATCGAGACGGTCACTGCTGATCAACCACTGGCACACATATGAAAAAGCTATGATAGTTATAGTACTGAATATAATGTATGGTACAACTTTACCACACATGAAACAATCAATCAGTCGATCATTTACTGCTGAACAGCTGGATAAGCATTGGGTCATAGAGAAAAACTTTTTCCACGGATAATTATTTCTGTATCAATGCTCTCTGCGTACAAAATTTCAGGGATGCAGTGCAAGAGGAACACTTTCAAATTTGAGGTTACATGGTCATGAGTAGAAAAAATGTGCATTTTTCAACAAAAAACTAGCCATATCTTTTCAGATAAGATAAAAATCACTGACCTTGGATGACCTTAAAGGTCAGTACTGCAACAGGAACTGTAGATTTACGTGGCTAATACCGGCGACTGAAAAACAGATGGGCTTTCTTGTTATTATTATATCCTGTTGAAACTCTAGCTATATATGTCTAACGAGTGACACAAAATTGGAGCTTTTTTCTCTGAACTATAAGCAGTATGTAAAGATAAAGGGTTCGGTAATTATCAGTGGCAGAGAACGAACGTTCCCGGAAACAAAAGTTCCAAGGGACGAAAGTTACACCCATGGAACTTCGTTCCCAGGAACAAAAATTCTTGTGTACGAAAGTTCCAGGAATCATCCTACCTAGATAATCTCACAGCGATGGTAATAATAACTTACGATATTACTGCAAGCTATAGCACAGCTGCAATGAAACTACACAAAAAAAGACTAAATACACTCAAAACTGTCCAAAATAAAATCAACACAAATTTTTAACATCGTCTATAGCGTGCCGGCAGCCTAAATGCACAACTAGCCTGCCGGCAGTCAGTTGTGATTAACTGCAAACTAGAGTGTCGCTCTAATTCTGTCATTGCGAATGCTAGTCATTGCGAATTTAGTGTAAGTGATGTTTTCTTCTTTTTGCGAACTTGAGAACAACATTTTTTCTTGTAAAAGCCGTCATGCATGGCAAATTACAACTTGGCATCAAAGCAAGGGAGGGGCATTCCAGGCTTGCCAATGCCAACCAACCAGCTGATATTCATGCGATCACCAGCCGCATGACTGCGTAAGGCCCAGCAGTGAGTGACTGACGAGTAATAATTGAGTGAGTAGGGTTTAACGTCCCGTCCGACACAGTTTCGGGATGGCCTAATCGTTTTCTTGTCAGATATGTTTATTCCAAAAGTACAGCCTGTAGAAATTTTTAGCTGAAAAAAAATTCTGTTTTGAGGTTGCCAACATGAACTAGACCTACGCAAAGTTAGGTTACAAGTTAGGCCTAGTACTACTGTATTAGTACTCTGTACGCTGATAAGGTTGAATCACAGAACAAATGCATGATACTGCAATCAGCATTTGAATGAATAGGGCCTACCGTATGTGTCCTATACAGTCCAGTTACACACTGTAAGCCTACTCTTACAGCATGACATGGTAATTATTCATTTCAGCAGAAATGTGTCATGGTATTGAGAGACGGCAAAACTTCAGGCCATTTGGAGTACCGAGTATTTGTTAGATATGGCACTTTTCCACCAATAAAAATTGGCAACTCTGGCTCTGTGGACCAATTCACATTTGCTAAGTTATAAGTAGCCTGAGCAATAACCGATCACAGCGTGGAATCTGCTGCCGGCAGCCTAACTGCACGGCTAGCCTGCCGGCTGCCGGCACGCTATACACGACGAATTTTAAAAAAAAACAGTGAAGGGGCATGTAGCAAAAACACATTCGACACTGCTCAGTACGCGCCTAAGTTCCAGCCACTTTAAAAGCTACACAGTTAAAAAATGCAAATGCCAGTAGAAAAGTAAACGATGTGCTGAATATCATACAGTTAATTGCCAACGAACTGCAACTCCATCAGCATCCAGCTCAAAAGTAGGGTAGATGACGTGACGTTACGCACGAAATTGCCTTCTTGTGACGTCTGTAAGCAACAAATGTCAAAGTAACAGTCGACAACAAGGTACTGCACTCAAACGAGCGACACTCCCGCTACTGGAAAGCACAATCGCGTTTATATTCAGTAATCGTAAGCGCTGCACTATCAGTAAAAACCATTTCAGAAATCAGCTGGTAAACAAACGCAGCAAGATGGCTGACATATCCCATCACGTGACAAGTAAATATAATTGGTGCTGGGCAAACACAGATTCGAACAACAATATTCGTTTAATTCAAACGTAGACAGACCGCTACGTAGGTTACAATTAATTGCGCCAATATTAACAGTGCGTATAGGTTACAGGATCAAGGTAAAGCGCAGTAGAACATGATATGCAGTTTAAAATCTAAAAAAAATGAAATAAAATAAACAAAGAGTAGTAAAATAAGTGTCATAGATGATAATTCTAATAAATGTCTTTAAAAAGCATCCTGGATAAAAAGTTTTTGTCATCTGTTTTTTACCCGCGAAAGCAGCTATGCTTTCAGCGCGTCTTAGCTATCGCAATTCTGTCCGTCTGTCCGTCCGTCCGTCCGTCTGTCCGTCCGTCCGTCCGTCTGTCCGTCCTCTGTCTGTCTGTCACACGGGTGGATCAGGCAAAAACGGTCCAAGCTAAGATCTCCAAATTTTCACCATCGGCTGCCTGGAAGACTCTAGTTTCGGGAACCGTAAAGCTTTTTCGTAAACTCGAAGGGGGTCACCCCGAACGAGGTCGCTAAATGAGAGGGGGTGGTCAAAATTTGCGATTTTTGGCCAATAACTCGCTGTATCTCAGTAACGGTGCGAGATAAGGCCTAGGTTACTATTAATCACCAATAGGAAATCGTATACTGGCTTTCGATTGGCGCTGAA
>Ga0209367_1001641_pt1 | contig 28056 bp, 16 predicted proteins | sample WorMetLIZISLAND2_FD_187412 | JGI IMG/M metagenome (GOLD analysis project Ga0209367, IMG submission 187412) | Marine gutless worms symbiont microbial communities from Max Planck institute for Marine Microbiology, Germany - Olavius geniculatus... ...
AATATGATACATACAACACATAATGTTACCTCAAGTTTTCCATCACAATAATGCAGCCAAGTTTTTGTCAGTTTGAACCACCTTCCTCTGTAATTCTCCGACCTCAGCAGTTTTGATCTCATCTGAGCTCTCTTCACCATGAAGTCACACTTCAAAACTTCCTCCATGTCTCATAACTATTACACAATACACAATATTCGTGAGAAAAAAAAACAGGGCATTAATGGACCGTTTTTTAATGATTACCATGAGACACTAAGCAAAACACAGAACACGCATCCATTTGCTGTAGCACCTCAAATTATCATGTAATGGCTAGCCTCTCTCACATTACACACAACAGACGACGTGACGTACTGAAAAATTATAACTTAATCACTAATGTCATAGCTAAATAGTCAATATCCATTTAATATGTGTAAAAATTTCCAATCTTATGAGACTTAACATCGAGGAACAAAACATTTCACTACCAAACTTCAATGACACTTTTTTTCGATAAGCCAAAACTCAAACGAACACAACCACCAGTGGCTTGTAAAGTTGTAAGTAAAGGTGATCAGTACAAACACTACATTGGTGCTCGATCTATTGGCTTGGCTTGTTTGAATTATTACCACTTTTCCATTACCTGATGATTCCTATACATATATGCAAACTAGCACTCTGGAGTTGTACGAAGGTAGCAGCAGAATGTCTATGAATTATGCAACAAGCCAATAGATAAAGTGCTGCACTGCTGATGCAGTGTGACACTGAGACAGCTGATGGACCAATGTACAGGGTGGCCAAAAAATGGCCCAACTTGTTTTTGTCAGAACTTCGTCAAATCTTCACTAAATTTGCTAATTTTTTAGCATACTAAGACAATATAATTATGTGAGGTATACTCATTGCCCACCTCACCTAATTTATATCAACACACTACCATGTAAAATGTAGATGCTCTAAATTGTTGCATAATGCTGAGTTGTCATGCCCATAAAAGTTCAAACGACATAATTTAGCACACAATAAACTAAAATGTGATTTATTTAACAGAGCTTTTCCATGTCTATCTCAACTGATTTCAGCGTAATTCGTTCTTGAAATGTGTCTCATAGCCTGAAATCGCCAAAAAATCCATAAAAACCCAAATTTTAGCGTTGAAGGTCATCCAAGGTCATTAAATTTGGCGGCAATCAAGAGCCAGTGTACGACTTCCTATTAGTGATTAATAGTAACCTAAGCCCTATCTCGCACCGTTATTGAGATACAGCGACATATTGGCTAAAAATTGCAAATTTTTCCCACCCCCTCCCATTTAGTGCCCTCGCTGGAGGTGCCATTTTTCGAATTTATGGAAAAACTTTACGTTTCCTAAAACTAGAGTCTTCCAGGCAGCCAACGGTGAACATTTGGTGATCCCAGCCTGCACCGTTTTTGACTGATCCACCCGTGTGATGGACGGACAGACGAACAGACAGAATTGCGATGGCTAAGACGTGCTGAAAGCAATAGCTGCTTTCGCGCGTAAAAAGTGAGCAATCTGATATTAATAATCGCTGCGTAATGTAACAATTTGCAGCATCTGCATTTTATGTGGTAGTGCATTGATAAAATTAGGTGAGGTGGTAACTGAGTGTAGTCAGTGTACCTCACATAATTCTATCATCTTGGTCATCTGTATGCCAAAAATTAGCAAATTTGGTGAAGATTTGACGAAGCTCTGACAAAAACAAAGTGGGTCATTTTTTGACCCACCCTTTACTTTGATGTTTTAATAATGTTTCTACTTAGTGATTGACCAAGAAGTTAATTGACACATTGGTCATATCAGTAACAAGAAGAAGAAGTGTTAATTTAAGTGATCTACGTATATGCGAAAGTAAAACCAAACCCCCCTACCCCACAATTACCCCACTAGAATGGCAGGGTTCTGTCCTAGGGGCGGTTGTGTCCTAAAAGGGGTTTCATCCTACCCCCATAGAAGAGGAGGGGTTTCGTCCTAGGGGGGTTGTGTCCGGAGGAGGTGGTTTATGTGTTATGTCCGGACAACAGTATATGCACAGCAATGATATAAATCATAATGATGTATTAATATGCTTAAGCCTACAGTGGTACATTGCCACTAAGATGTTCATGCCAGTTAACGCAGTCCAGCACACTAATGGTTGGTGTGCAGAGTCATCATGTAAATAATACACACAGTCTGAGAGTGACAACTTCCTCTATTGATGCTGCAATAATTCAACAGCACTAGCAAAGTTCCCACACTACAGCAACCCAGCAACTCGACCCCCTCATGCTGCCTGTGGGGCGAATGTGGGGGCAAGGTGGTGGCGCACGTACCTAAGGCCCAAGAACTCAAACGCCATGGTCAGGGTCTGCAACCATGCAACACAGAAGGCACCAAAGGGGTATGACAGACAAACAAACATACAAACTTTCTGTGCATTATAGTAAGATAATACTGCAGTGAACCATGCAGGCAAGCACCACAGCGAATTGGACCTCTCTCAACGGTGTCGTCGCATTTCGCCTAATTGCATTTCACCTAATCGCATTTTGCCTAATTGAATTTTGGACATCTAAACCACTATACTTTGAAATTTCTGCTTGGAAATTGTTGGCTTGTGCTGTGGGATTAATTTAAAATTGAATCTTTTATACATCAGATGGCAATTAATTTTTCTATAGACTGTTGTATTGAAATCAGTTTCTAGTATTAAAGCTTTTTGATTCTATTTCATCTGACTGAGTTTAGATGGAGATTCTAATTGATATTAATTTGCACAATAAAATTTAGTCAATTTATTTCATCTGATTTTAGGTTTGGACAGATTCAACTTCTGAAATTGAACTATTGCATTTGAATTAGTTTACAGTTGAATTTTTTGCACCCAACACCACAGATGGCCAATTTATAAGACAATGCAACAATATCCCCGGAAAGTTACACCCCCAGGCCAGGCTGCACGCTCATTACAGATGACAGACAGGCGCACAGACAAACGTAATTGCGATGACAATAGCCGAACATGACGTTTAGTCATGTACAGCTAAAAAGCCGTACCTCTTAACAAACATTCTGCACAAAGTCACGTCTTTTCATGTGGAGCTCTTCGCTAACGTGGTTGTGCGCCACTGTGTCCGGGATCTTTAGAAGATTTGCACCGTCAGTTACCGCGATCACACCACATTGATCGGGGTGACAACGCCAATACTTTTTCGTGCCTACTCGCCCCCCTGACCCTCCGACCAGGAGCTCTGCCCCTGGACCCCGCTGGGCCCCCGTTATAAGCTCGCGCTATGCATGCTCGCCATGACCCCCCCTTTGCCAAATCCTAAATACGCCACTATTGTTGTTGGTCCACCTATCAAAAAAAGATTAGGCGAAATGGGATTAAGTGAAATGCAATTAGGCCAAATACTACCCAACCCTCTCAACTGGCCATATGAAATATGAATTAACATTCGACACAACCCGGTAATACCAGTAAATTATATCACACGCCAACGAAACAGGAAGTAACAAACACATCTTATGCTTCTTTAAACTAAGTTTCTTTTACAAAAATGAAATATGCACATAGTTTCTACAAGAACGAAACAAGATACACCACAGTCATCAGTGCCTAAAAAGTGAAATTACAGGTTTAATATTGGCAGCATGACACGTTGGAAATTCCCGGCAGGCCTACAAAAACGTATCCTGTAAAATGTATTCACGTATTGTCGAGCTTTACATCTACGTATATGCGACGATCACGTTTTTGTGCAAATTGTACGTGCAGGAAACACAAAAAAACACAATCTAGTATGGCATTACAAACTTTAAACGAAACCCCGAAGAAGAAAATTCCCGCATCAATGACACGCCCACTGACCACGCCTAGGCCAAAAGTAAACATAAACACGCTCACTGATGTACAGGGTGAGACAAAAACCGCACCGAAAATTTCGTTAACGCGGTTTTCATACAACGTTGACCAACTTTGGCTCTACTTCAGTCCAGCTTTAACTGCAAAGTTATTACTGAAAATTACACAAATAATGTGGTGTAAATGTAGTGTATTTTGTGTCGTAATGTTACTACCTTCGTATTTTCGGTATAATAAAAATTAAATTCGGGCTTTTTTCCTAATAAATATTTTAAGTCCATTTCCCTAAAATTATTTATCTTTCGGACATAAATAATAAATATTTTAAATTCATATCTTTCGTTAAATAGGTCATCAAGCGTCGCCTTTTAGCGTGGTATAAAGCCACATTTACGTGCTGTCGGAGCTCCCTACAAATGCGTTATGTAAAAATTGCTATAAAATACGTTATGTTATAACAATGGCAGTCACGTGATAGGCAGCCTAAGCACTGTGGCCTAAGCCCTTTTGGCTGGCTTCGGCAGTATAAAAGGCGAAGCGCAGTTATAACTGTTCAGTCTGACTAAGCGCTCGGACAGACGACATCGACTGACAAGTTGCTGAGCCTTCGCCTTTCTAAAACAAGCCACGAAAACCAATCAAGCAATTCTTCGTTTAAACAAACCCACTGTTTGATAATATATTAACTATATTTCTGTCAATTCACGGTCATTTCACTACGAACTTTCAGTCGGCAACTCTCGTTTAACACGAACTCATTACCAGCATGGGAAATCGCCCATCTTCCGGGACCGAAAGTACCCATGTCACTGAGATCTTACAATCACCTAAAACGAAAGACGAAGCGAAAATAGCGGGTGATAACATAACATAAAGCCTGTTTTGTTGCCATATGTCGATTGCATACCGTAATCGTAATTCGTAAGTCGTAACATCTCTAATTTTCTACCGCGATCAAACTATTTATTTTGCAGAGGGCTTGTTCAAGTTCTTGGTGTTATTTGGCTATTATCGTGAAAAATATTGAATAAAAAAGCGATTTAGGTCCTGTGGCATTTTGGTTTTTATATCGAAAAAGCGCTACTGCTTAATGTAATACTTTTCATTGGTTGTTTATGTTGTACATGACACTGCTGATGTTTTTTCCGGTACTGCTGCATGATGGCATTGCAGAGACTGCCGCGCAGCCGATATTTTTATTTCGCGCATTAGCACGATATTCAGTACTTCGGTGTAGTAGTGTTCATAGGTATCTGCAAAACTGGTTTTTGGACTAGTAGACACAGCAAAGCATTGCTATATATGGTATGGTTATTGGTTCCATGTGAAGGAGTATCCAACACATAAAGACTGTTTTAGAGGAAATCTACTACGCCTAGACCTGTCATCAGCTCAAGCCGTGTTTTTGGTCTAGCAAAAAAGCTATGGACCCTACATTCACCAAATTTTCAGGTTTTGTAGGGAAGGTCAAGGGCTAGCAGTCTGTGAAATTTTGGGGGAATCTGACAAACGTGGGTTGTGAAGGACAGGAGAAGGAAATTTTCAACCCCTCATATCTCCCCCATTAGGGGAGATGGGGGCATGAAAATTTTTGTCGCAGATGGGGCACTACCGGACCCGAACACAAGTAAAATTTCAGACTCCAAAATGTGCGGTGGGGGAGAAATGTTTTAAAAATTTCTTCTTTTTCTAGGGGTTTAATGCGCCGTGCAGCAGATCTCAGAAACTGTAGATGATATCAATTCGCTTTTTGTGCCAGGCTGTTGGCTATAGGTTGGTAATGTTAATGCGGGGGTAAAAATTTTAAACATTGGGTCCATTTTTTTAAAAAATCACCCTCCCACCAAATGTAACCCAATTTTTGACAAAAGTTTTCAAAAAGGAAGTGTCTATGATCATGAATTCGACCAAAATTTTCTAAAAAAATTGTCATTAATTCAGGGGATGGCCCAGAAAGTTCTATGTGTGTATGCGGACCAATGTTCAGGGTCTTTACCACATTCAATCAAGATACCTACCGTACCGCCTCCACACTTAAATTTTTGGGAGGTCAAAATTTTTGCCATGTTTTTACTTTTTGCTCAACAATATTTAAATCCATTTTTTTTTAGATAGGTGAAAGATCGACGAAACGATATTTTAACACGAGAGAGTATTCATAGCCCTTTCCAATGACATATAGACTTATGGGGTAGTTAAAATACATCAATTGGGGGTTCTGAGCCCCTAAAGTGTCCCACTGTAGGTGATATTTTTGATTTAGACAATTTTATGCCATCTGGTGAACTCAGTTGTAAACTTACGGCCCCGACGTCGATACCAGATGATAGGCCAAACCAAGGTAAACAATGTTTGTCCCCGACCCTTTTTCCCTAGGGGTCACCCTTTAGGGGCTAGAGCCAAAAACCCTCTTTTTGGCCGGTTTGTCACGAAAATAAACTAAGTCCAGTCAAGTGACTTTGATAGCTAAAAAAATTTTCAACAAATAATTATGTCTCAGACAATTTGTTTTGATGTAGTATGTCTAGAAATTGTGATTCTGTGCCATGCATTTTCGGGACACAAACCACCTGTCAGGGCGGCTGATTTTGGCACGAAATGTCTACTTTGGTGCCACTTAGCGACCTCAGTTACAATGCCGTCAGGCCCATTTTCCGCATTTTTGTACACAATGGCTCAGTGAAGAAAACTGCCAAGTTTCAGCTTTCTACCTAATTCAGGTCAAATTTGGTGTGCGGTTCAAAATGGTGAAAAGTCCAATTTGCCCGACCATTGCGAAGGCTGAGAACTTCGCCGGCATGCAGCTGCAGTTTGACTGGACCAATCTTTATGAATTTTTCATAAGATATTCTGTTGTCGATTCCTGCTCTGCAGTTTGGGTAACACCCTACCTCACCCCCCCAATTCTTTTTTTTGAGGGTGGGGTAAAATCTGATTTTTTGACTGCCATTTCTAGCCACCTCACATCGAAACTTAGCACCGATGTCTTGTACCTGCTTTCTGTTTGAGGTCGGCGTTATCTCCCCCACGCTCAACTCCGAACATGCTGAGTGTTATATATGGTGTATGTATGTGCTGTAGAAGATGGCTTTACCACGGCCAAGCAGAAAGTCAAAAGATGTGGCATTGGCTGGGCTGCATAATTTAACCCGTCGCAGACCGGGTCTTGCTGGACAACCGGAAGATGTGGAACCAGATGCCATGACACCGCATGCTGGAAGGTAAGCGTGGCGTTAAATGTCCGTGCTCACGTACAGTCCGATGTCGGAAAATGTTATTGACCGTGCGAGCGCGCACAGCCATCCACTCAAATTGCAGTTAGGTCTAATTTTTGTGCCTGTGCACAGTCCAAACTTCTGAACTCATTTATATAACATCTTGGGTAGTATTATGTCATCTAAGAACGCACATCTTGGGCGGTTCTTTGGGCGGCAGGCTTTCTTAATAAGCCTAAAAGTTGACATGATTCAAAACTGAAATATCAGCTGACCATATTACTCAGTACTCAAAATTGTTCTAACCAAAACAGTATCAACTAATCAACTATTTCTAGAGTTAGTTTTTTGTACATAATTAACTAATAACAGCAATGTGAACATACAAGCTCCCAAGCAACTCTTTGCTTACACATCTTTGGCATGCGTGTGTGATCTGCGCATGGTAAACAACACTTTTTGACCGCATACGGTAAATATAATCATTGTGAAGGTAATATGTTTTAGCCTGGGCTAAGGTGGCTTGTATATTCTGTCATACTAATACAGTTGAGTTTATTTCACCTTACAGACTGGGAAGCTTTACTGATGTCTGTTTTGACAATGACAATGGCAATGAGTTTATTTCACGCAAAAGATAACCGAATAGCTGAATAACAGTGCAATGGAATGTTCAGTGCAACAGAATGATACCGAAACAACTAGGGTTGTTAACAGTTAACCGTTGGACTGGTTTTGCCTGAATGTGTCAGTTTGGTTAACCGCAATAATAGACATAGACGAGCTGCGCCAGGACTCTAAGCTGAAATCGTCTGCAGTGCTGTAACCCCCGGTCAAGGTCAAGGTAAGGCTTCGAATGAATGGAAGAGACCGTGGATCAGTTGCTAATTAGTGCCAGACAGTGAAGGGTGTTCACCCCACTGGCGGCACTAGTGATACAATGGGTGAGGTAGGCTGTTGGAAAACGTGAGCGGCAGACTATTATTGCATAGGAACTTAAAAGTGAAGCACTGCTATAATATTGTTATCAGAGTCAGCTATCTCTCTGTCCACTGAAGAGTGGGGAGGCATGCAGCAGGAGTGGCAGGGTTGGTTGTTCACCCTGCATCCAGGGTTAGGTGTCAGGTTACAAAATGCTACAGGGTCCACATTTACACTGAGCTGTGGATACAATATTGTTGGTTCAATGTCAGTACTTCGACATTATGTAGTGCATAGCTGGTGCATTTGGGCATAAGAGTCAAGTGCAATGTAATTAGCATACAAGTTCCAAACACACTAGAGGCCTAGCAGTATAGGTTAGTGCCGCTAGTGCTATATAGTTTGCCCTCTCCGCTGGCCACTGAATTTCTGTCTGTCTAGCTGTCTATGTGTAATGAACATGGATGGACGCTGTAGCTCGCCCGCCCGGCCATGTCGGTGGCTGACGCTTTCACGGCCATCTGCCAGTCAGTCCTTGACAACACACACGTGCCATCCCATGCTGTCAAGTTGTCCAGGCCTTGCGCTTTGTGTCATTACGTGGTCTGTCTTGTCTGCTCTCCTAGCAACGCATTGCTTGCTTGCCCATGGTTAACCAGTTAACCGGTCCTTCTGTTGACGGTTAGCTGGTCAAAGTGAATGGTTGGTCTTAACAACCCTAATTTATAACAACACAGTCCGTGAATGCAAAATAACAAGAGTCCATAAGTGCAGAAAAGTAGATAAATGCAAATGATAACAATAATACTCTATAATAAAAAACAGATACAACTGGAGGTACAGGTGGAATTATATAGCTGATTGGTCTTGGACAAATATGTGGTTTATATTCTCCCAAGAAAATGTACAGTTTTGAAACAACTGAAGGAGAAATGACAGATGGACTACCAGCTAACCCAGATGTAATGCTAATATGGGCAATCCATAGTTTGTAGTAGTAAAATTGAGTTGAGTAACTTAGTGAATTTTCGCAGCAAATTATGATGTTGTAGTCAGCTGACTGAGTCTGATGGTGAGATTGAGGCTCCGGAACCCAAATCTGCTGGAAGAGGTAGACCGCCAAAATCTGCTGCTACTGGTGAAACTACCGTGGTAATAAGTGTTTACTAACTGTATTCTGATCTACATTTTTTCCACAACTTTGTGCTGACAGAATGTTATAATTTTTTATGCTGTTACTTTATTTGCTGTTGCTCTTATTTGTAGTTGAATAGTGAATGCCAGGTATTGATTATCATGTTTGTCATTGATAGTAGTTGCCTAGCATATTGCAGCTATTGATGTTATTGTAGAGCTTGACTCTTAGTAAGCTTAGAAATGTTATCATGGTTGTTCTAATCTTTGTCCACCATGTATTTGTTGCATTATAATAGAATCAGTTCCGAATGTTATTTTAATATTGCAAGTATGTCAGATTCTTTACAGGATCAAGGAAATCTAATGAATATGAATAGGGATTATGTTCTGGATTTACTGCATTATTTTGCTTCAGTGCTAGTGGCTATAATATTGGTACGCATTTTAGCTGTCCACCAGTCTGGTTCTGTTCTATGGGCTCATAACGTGAAAACAAAAAGGTGTGTAAAAGAGCCAGAATTTACAAACAGTGGCCTGGACAGGGATAATCAATGTGCCAAGTTTAGCTCAAAAGATTAAAAGTTAGGCAAGTGGCTGCACAATATGTCAGCATTAGGCGTTAGGCCAGCATATTATCTAGTTTTAAACCAGTCATATGATTTCCAAGTGCTCAAGATATTATTATTGTGCCTATGTCTGAAAGTTTTATGGACTCCATAGTTTATGTACTACAGGCAGATATATATTCTGTATTCTTGCTGTCAGCTATAACATTCAGTGCTGTTAATCTGTACAGAGCACTGGTGGAAAGCGTGGCAGGCGTGGTGGTCGAACAGCACGAGATGCATCAGCAAGGAAGAAAGTTCGCACTGACCCGGGCGATGGAGAGGGTAGCTTGTTCGAGATTGTCAAGTCAGGAAAGACAGCATTAAATGTAGGTCTACAATACATATACACTTGTAAATGTACTGGGCTGTTGTTTTTGTGCCTCTGTTCTGCACTGGCAGCAAGAGCTTGAGGCATGCATTGCATCGTTTTCATATGCATACGGGCGTGTTTTTGGCTTCAGAGTTTCCAGGATAACAACAAACAATGAAAGTTTACAACGAATTGAGTCAGAGGACTAAGACTCAATAGGTCACAGAATTTGGTTGTCTTTGTAGTATATATGCCATGATATGCTCATAAGATTTCCAAAAGTTAACACTGGTGTTTGAATAGTGCTATTTTTTTACTTGTGTTAGTACAAGTGTTAGTGCTTTTGCTTTTTGTTTATGATCTGATATTTTGTAGTTAAAGTTATAGGTTAACTCAAAATGTTGGCTTTTCCGATTTGATTATTTTTGTTACACAGCCATAAGAGTCTAGGTATCGAGGGATAGTAATGTATTGTTGTGTATGTACTGCTGTGTTGCATTATTGTCTGTCAAAAGATATCGAGTGCTGTAGCTTTTCTAAGCCCACAATATACAAGGCATTTTGACGTGACCTATAATGATAACATGCTATGTCTGTCTTGGACTTAACCATTGAATGTTTGCTGAATCTGTCTGATTTGTATCGTATTGCTAGACGGTCGTAGATGAGTGGATTGAGGCATACAAGCAGGACCGGGATGCTGCGCTGCTGGAGCTGATCCAGTTTTTCATTCATTGTTCTGGCTGTCGTGGCCGCATCACACCTAACATGTACCATAACATGGAGCATGCGGACATTATTCGCAAGATGACAGAAGAGTTCGATGAGGTACGTGCACATTGTGCTTCGTGCAGTAATTTCACATCTCTGATGTTGTTATTTGACATTAATAAGAACTGATCTATGTGTCTGAACTGGTGTAATACTCGATCATGATATATTATGTTCTTTTTCTGTTGAGTTGTATACACTTTTTAGTGTTCTTTTGTACAATAAGAAAACTAGTTTATTGTTTGCCTTACAAAGTCATTCATATAGTTTGACTGAGTTCCAGTAATTGTTTTAATCCTACTGTATATTGATGTAACTAAGATATGTGGCCTTTGTCCATTGGCTGAGTTATGTGTTTAATCAGTAGAAAATTTGAAGAGTTTCTGAAATATTGTGGGTAGTATATTTTGTTGCCAATTGCAAATTTAAATGTTGAATTGTTGATATTGCTGTAGGTCTGTTGTTTTGAAAATTTTAGTCCCGCCCCATTTTTTACATTTTGATTTACTGTATAATGTGTTTACAGATATCCTGGCCAAATATTTCAGTTATCACTGATTTATTGCTTGTGACTTGTGAGTAGGATAGTGGTGACTATCCGTTGATAATGACCGGTCCTGCGTACAAGAAGTTCAAGTCGAACTTCTGTGACTTCATCCATGCCCTGGTGCACCAGTGTCAGTACAGCATCATCTATGATCAGTACATGATGGACAATGTCATCTCTCTACTGACTGGTCTCACTGACTCACAAGTCCGTGCATTCAGACACACCAGCACGCTGGCATGTGAGTTTTTTGTAGAAGTGACAGTGTTATAGATACTTTGTCAGCTTTATTTTAATAGCTTCTTCTAGAAATTAAAGCAACCAGACCATTGTTCTGCTATAGTGTCTTATGCATGCAGCCTACGTGCACATGTCAGCCTCAGCTTAGCAAAGCTGCTTGCTATAGATAATACTTTTGCTGTCTTGTGTTCCCAAAAGTTTTCAAAACCATCAAATGATGTTTTTATATTTTTAGTGATTATTGCTGAATAAGCGATATACATTTATTCATTCATTTATTAAACATAACTGATATTGTATTTGTAATAACAAAAGGTATTTTGCAAATAGTTTTTTTTTATTTTTCTGTTGTTTTTACATGCATTTCATTAAACTTTATCTTATCCTAATTGGCTAATGTTCATCAGTAATTGAGGGTCAGCATGAAAGGCCTTCAGCCTGTATAAAATTGAAGTCTTAAGCCAATTTCTACAAGTCTACTCCAGATCTAACATGAAGTAACTCCAAAAGATGATAAATCGTCTGCAGTTATTTGACACTGATAGTTGTGGCATTTAACCTGTAGCTATAGGCCTTTTACCTCCATAGGTTTTCTTTGTTAGACTTGTGGAACCGGGTCAATGATTGAAAATTGGTTGGCGAAATGATACTTGTATATATGCAGTTGCTGGAGTGACGGCCAAAATTTTGCAATGTTCGAGTGCTTGTTGTGCCTGGTTAATGCACTGTAGCAGTACATCATTTGCCCTGTGCAGATGACAGGAGCCATAGAACAAAGTAGATGCAAACATTTCCTGACCGCATGACATAAAAAAGTGCCCAAACCTGGTCTATTGCTTTATGTTGTTAGATTGTCTTTGTTAATATCATATCATTAATTCATTATGGATGTGTATACTATATAGATACTTTGCTAATTGCTATTGTTAGGTTTTTGTGTTGGTTTGTTTTAGTTTTTACTGCTGAATTTTGCTGATAGTACCAGCGCAAGTGATTGCCTGGAAAGACTCATTCTCAAAATGATCTAGAATGTATCGAGCGGGATGTAAACATTCATTCTACAGATGGATCATCATATGTGTTCATTGTTTGCTGTTTACTCAGCAATGAAGCTGATGACTGCTCTGGTGGATGTGGCTCTCAATGTCAGTGTTACTCTGGACCATGTTCAGCGTCAGTATGACTCAGAACGCTCCAAGGCCAAGGGCAAACAGGCGTCCGATCGACTGGAAAACCTGCTTGAGAAACGAAAAGAGGTATTTGGTCACAAAGTCGATTTTCACTGGTGTCACTGCAAAGACTAAAGATTAAAAACATGGCTGAACTAGAAGTTGCTCGTTAGAGTGCATATCTCCACCAATTCGTGTACACAGACGGACAGACAGATGGACACACATACAATGACGGACAGCGACCAATCTCATAATCTCCTCCAATTCGCTTCATTCCATTGGCGGAGATATTCATAGTCATTAGGCTGTCATCAAAAAATCTATTTCATTTTTGTATTTAACCTGTATGTAAGCAGCTTGCTAAAGATGCTAGTTGCAAGTATGTTGAGTCACCATCATGTAACAGTGAAAGAAATTATAAATGATTATTGTCTATTGAGGTGATATTTGTGAATATATGTTGCTGTTAATTGCTGCCATTTTTCGGATTTGATGGCTGCTTGCTCAAGTGTCGCCATTGTGTTTGTCATCATATATAGGCTGAAGAAAATCAGGAAGAAATTCGTCATATGCTGACTTACATATTCAAAGGCGTGTTTGTGCACCGATACAGGTAAATGATTTTAAGTTATGGTTTCGCTCAAGTCTCATGATTCTAGTTAAGTGAGCAGTGCTAACTCCTGAAGGATAGCCATTGAAGTAAGCAAAAGGAAAGCTAAAAGATATGCTTCTGCATTCTTAGATTCTGTGTATCCAAATAGTGTAGTATTGTTGTTGTTCTGGTTATCACCTTGCCATTGTGATCAATGTCATTACCATTTTCATCATAATTTACAGTTAGTACTATTATCGATATTATTATTAGGAATATGGTTAAGCACAATAGGATCACATTTCTGTTGTCGTGAGTACTGGTAACTTTACGGTTTTTAGAAGACATTTGGCAATAGATGGAGAAATGTTTGAGATATTGCTGTTTCAAAAATTAACTTCTTATGCATGTGCTTGATGTTGCTGTGTGTGTGTGTATTTGGCAGGGACTCGCAGGCAGAGATCCGTGCAGTCTGTACCACAGAGATCGGCGTCTGGATGAAGAACTATCCAGGAATGTTTCTTGATGACAGCTATCTCAAGTACATTGGCTGGACACTTTATGACAGAGTATGTCAAGTCTGTGTCGTGCTGTTAATATTAACTTTTATGACTGTGAATAATAACTAAGTTGGTTGCATACGATTTCCTGATTGACAATGATATTGTGACAATGGCACTGTACCAAATTGGTTTCACATTCAAATACATTGTGTGTTTGTATCAGTCTTAGGCATTGGTCATAATTATTACATTTTGGCCCAGCTTGGTCTGTTTTGTCTATTATGTGGCTCGGCCCATTCTATTTCCCTGGCATTAAATCTGTTGGATTTTTATTGCTATTTCTTAAAGTCAAACATTTCATAGCTGACTAATCTTTATTCAACAAATTTATAATCATTTAAAATGGTTATATGACCATTTATTTCAATTAAGTGTATTTTTTTGGCAAACTTGATAATTTGAAAATTTTGATCTTAGAGTGAGGCTTTTGATAATTTAGCCCAATCCTGACTATTGATTTTTCTGGCCAAGCAAGGTCCGTTGATTTGTAACCTTTTATTTTTAATCTGGCTTGGTTCGTTGTGACTGCAGCAATATCTAGGCTCGTGTGCTGTCTAGGTGGTGTACATGTGTGCTAAGGGTTGTCGGTGATCTTACTTGTGTTTCTGTACTGCAGATTGGTGAGGTTCGTCTGTGTTGCCTCAAGTGTCTGCATCCACTGTATGACTCCGAAGAACTTGCACCCAAGCTGGAACTGTTCACCAACCGTTTCAAGGTAGTTAATAGCAAGTGTATAAAACAGGGGAATTGGGTGTGAAATTTTGCATGCTGATAAACAAGTTAACTTTTCACAGCTTAGTGGTACGTAAATTTTTACTTTTATTAAATTCTGTTGTCTCAAATTGTAGTTTTTTTCTTATGCACTATGCAGCGCACAACCTCAGGAAACAAGGAGTCTCTTACACATGTATGTTAGATCTGACATTACATGTAATGTTTCACTGTTTTCTGTCTGATATAGTCGAAATATTTCACTGAACTAACTGCTACAGAACATGATTAAATGTCAATGATTTGCTGAAAATCTGTTTTAGGACCGAATTGTGGAGATGACGCTTGACAAAGAGTATGATGTCTCAGTACAAGCTGTGAAGCTAGTCATCAGCATACTCAAGTAATTTATACTTATTTACCATTTATGCCTTTGTTTTACTGTTCTTCGGGATTTTGATTATTTTGGTAATGGTTTATGTGGCAGTTTTAATGTATTGCGAAACGTAGGTGCATTTATGCTGTTTTTTTTGTGACAGGAAGTGTGTGTGCCTTTAAAGTAGATGCACCAGTAATCCAAACTCGTTCTTACAAACCTCGGATGACTTTTTGAAAGTACCATAGTTCGTGTAAACGAAAATCAGACATATCGGAGGTTTAGATATCGATTTATTGTTATTATTTCAAAGAAGATTCCAGCTGACACAGTGAAGCTGATGGAGAAGGTGATTGCCTGTCAATGTTGAACACAGCTATTGGATCATGTTCATCAAACTGCATGTAAATGTGATCTGGCTTTAGTTTGTTGTCATGACAGTTGATGCCTGCGTTGGAGCATGTACCTACAGTTGGCTTTACTTTGTGCGTACTAGTTTAGGGCTATTTAAATTTTAGGGTGTTGGGGCCATTGTGGAGGCGGCTTTCATGACCATACGATCCAACTGCCATTGTCTCGACTGTTTATGAGGTTGAATTTGTGTGTGCAATGAAGGTGCAACCCATCGGTGCTGACCAACAAAGACTGTGAGAATGTCTATGAGCTGGTCTACTCATCACATCGCGGCGTGGCTCAGGCCGCTGGCGAGTTTCTGAATGCCAAACTGTTTGCACACGAGCTCGACGATGCCACGAAGAATCTGCGGACGCTGAAGGGAAAGAAACGTAGTGAAAACACATCAAGGGTCCGAGATCTGATTCAGTTCTTTATCGAAAGTGAAGTACGTGTGATTATGTAGTGTCTTAGTGTTTAAAACCAATAAAAATCTAAAATTTCTTTAATAAAACAATTGCCAGACCACAACTGCTCACTCTGAAATAAAACAAGATATTAAAACAATGCTGTGCAAAATTTGGTAAATCAACATGTGTGTGATAAAATTACACCTGTTGAGATCTGGATGTTGTCTGTTGCATCTTGTGTTCTTTAAATGAAAAGTTTTTCTGCTGGTGTAGGTACACTGCTAGCAAAACGTTCTGCTTCTTTGTTTGTCACTTGTTTGCTGTATGATAGAATCAGTCTGTAGTTTTTGGCTTGACTGACTTTTTAGCCATAGGTCACTGCTGCCTAATTGGCAGTTTTTCGGTCATTTGTTATACCGTGATCGTGGAGAATGCTATACCGAATAACACTAGATGTTCATATTTGAAGATATTTTCACACAAATGTGTTGTTTGCTAATGTTACTGGTAGCTGCATGAGCACGGGTCATATCTAGTCGACAGTTTGTGGGACATCGGTGACATGTTGAAAGACTGGGAGTGCATGACTGACTTGTTACTGGAGGAGCCTGGACCTGCTGAGGAGGGTACGGCTTTTTTGTCCGTTCATTCATCATGATTACAGGTCTTGCTTGTCCGTCTGTCTGTCCCTCATATTTGTTTGTCTGTCTCGTACCAGCTAACTTGAAAGTGAAAGGTGTAGAAAAACTGATAATGGTATAACTGTTCCCGAGGTCAGTTAGGGCAGGTGGTGTGCCATTTTTTAGTTTGAGTTCATAGCTGAGGGTTAGGATTTGTCTGATCATGATTTATCAGCTCTGGCTGGTTAATTGGACAAATTGTGTTAGCAGTAGGACAGCATATTTATGCCTCGGCCAATGTAGTTGCCAGAGAGATTATGTTTCTAGGGTGTTCGTGCATTCATGCGTGCATCCCAGACAAACATTGTTAGTATGATACCTCGGGTATTTGTTGACGGAACTCGACCAAACTTTCACCACTAATAGACTTTGGGGCAAGGATGAACGCGTCAAATTTTGGGGTCTACAGGTCAAGGGTTAAGATCACAGTGGGGTCAAATATGTTTCAAACTGCACTTTTCGGCTTTGTCGCATGTTGTGGAGGCGTAATAGTCGATGGAGTCATAGTGACCATTCAGTTTTCTTGTTGTATTATTGTTTTTATAGTGTTATATTTACTCACTGCATGTTTTGTGGTTTGCCTAGTGTGCCATTTATGACTTCGTGTGGCCATGGTTTGTTATGGTCTACCACAATTTTTGCGGAAATTGGCCGAGTACTTTGCAGTTGGCGCTGATTGTCGTGTGTACAGTGCTAGATGACAGACACGAGACAAGTCTGATTGAGGTGATGGTCTGCAGTGTGAAACAAGCTGCTACGGGTGAATATCCTGTCGGGCGCTGCCCTACAAGTCGTCGGCCGACAACGAAGGAAGCTCGGGTGGTCTCTGACGACAAGGCTAAACTCACGGAGCACTTCATTGTCACGTTGCCGCAGCTGCTTGCTAAAGTATGTGTCATGCATTCTGCTGATTGTGAAATTTCTTAAAATGTTCTCAAGTAGGGCGTTTAAGAGATCGGAATAATTTTTGCTGGTTTAATGAATCATCTTGACACTGGTTTTTGTGGGAAGGATCACATGTTTCAGGTAATACATGTAGATCTGCTACAACAATTCCCACAAGTTTATTTTTTTTGAAACTGGTCTAATCTGCTAAAATGCCAGGAAAATCATACAGTTATGCAAACTGGTTGTATATGTGTATTTTTTCAGTGTCTGGGTGTTGTTAGTCGACAACTGTAATTGCATCTGACTTGTAAAAATTATGCTCCGTCAGTTCACAAAGATGGCTGGATGATCAACAGAACTAGTAGCAGCAGCAACCACAATATTCTTGTACAAGTGTAGTGTACTATGATTTCCATTTATTCCATGAGTTTGTTGAATTATTGCCTTTAATTTTCAGTGTACTATTTCATGCCTCAGTGAATGAAGATAAATTCGTGAGTTGCTTTGGCTGCTGCAGTATGAGGTGGATGAAGAAAAGGTGTCTAATCTGCTGCAGATTCCTATCTACTTTGACCTAGAGATCTATGTTGCCAGCCGTCAGGAAAAGGTCTGTGTATATATTGTATGTCGAAATAGCTGCCATGCTGACCATCTTTGTTGCTTGCGTATAGCAAGTATGTGGAATTTAATTTCTGTCGTTAAAATTTTGACGTTAACTGTAATGAATTTGTGCGCTATTATACAGTACGAAAATTAAGTACGTTTTAAACTTTTTGTTAACAACTTGGCATTTTGACGTCAGCTGACGCCTTCTTCAGAAATGAATGTCGACTCTTCTTCGTGAAGTGTCATTTTGATGGAATTGAGCTGGATGATGGAGAAGGAGCTTGTCGTACCTGGACCCTGTGTCACGGTTTATGCACATGTCTCCATGCTTGCGAATTGCAATAGCCTCTTTGATCCATTACAGTCAGATCCATGCCCTGCCACCTTCACCTGTGCACTAGATAACTATTTGATTGTTGCTATGTTGTGTACATAATTGCAGTGTCGTATTATCTGAAAGCATGCATTTGTAATTTGTATTTGTAATTTTGTATAGATGCCATTTATATTCGGTTGTTTATTATTATTTTGGATTGGTGATTTGACTGGATGTCAGGTGACACAGCTGTCATCGTTTCTGCTTCAGGAATTATCAAAACTTTGTTTTTGAATAACACCATTTAACTTGAAGTATGTTGAACAAGTGGACATTATGTACTTTATGGATGCCTATGTGTGTTGAACAGAATTTGGATTTGCTGTTGAAGTACATCACTAACATTGTGGAGAAGCACACTGATTCAGAGGTTCCATTGTTCACTTGATGTCATTTGCTTTTCCTGATTTTGTGTGAAATCGTGGTCACTGATATTGAGATGGTTGATAAAAAGTCAAACACAAGTCGGTAGTCTTATTAGGCTTGGGTGCAGTTGCAGACTAGTGATTTGCCGATTCATTATGCATCATAGTGGTAAAGCATTGCTGAAACAGTCCCAAAAGTGATTGCGGGATTAATGTCAAGGCAGATCTATGGGACCCTGAACCCTGTTACTTGTTTGCAGTTGATTATCTCAGTTTCTGTGTATTGAAATACGTGGCTAATATTATTATTATGCAGTTTTCTAAACTTCTAATATTGCACATTGCATATGTCTGTCTTTCCATTTACCTGTTTCATACAAAAAGGGACATATAAAGAAATGGAATGTTTCTTTCAGCACAGCAGGAGTAACTCGTATACCAAATTTCAGTTTAAAAATCAGGCTTAAAGTTAGTGTTGCATGGGTACAGCTTGGTGGATGGGCCACCCACACATCATGTCAGTTTTGAGCCAACATGATTGCTTATGTTGTATAGGTACTTGAGAACTGCTCGAAGGTGTTGGAGTATTTTGTCGGTGATGCCAAGTCTATAAGATCTCGTTGTTTGACGGCAAGAGACACGCTAGTTGACAAGCTGGTCGAGCGATACCGCCATGCTATGACTAGCTTCTTTGAAGAGGTTTATGAATGTTCTCATTACAATATTGTATATGAAACTTTTAACTCGTTGCATGTTGGTTCTCATAGAAATAAAGACATAAACAAGAAATGAAGCAGTTTATCCAGAAAAAAACCTTGTAGTTGTGAACTGAAAACACACGTATAAAGTTTTACTTTATGACTGGTATGTTGTTTGTAGTTATTATTTTGTTATTTATAAGTATTAGGTATATGTAGTGTGTGGTAATATTGTCTGTCATAGGCAGTTTATGCAGTTAGGGCTATGTTCCCTGCTGATCACTGTTAGAAAACTGTCTGATAGCTAACATGATGACTTTAAATAGCCTGCAACTTGTGCACTGTTTGTCCACTGCTATCAGAATTTGTCATTCGGCAATGATTCATGTTGAACTTAAAAGGTCTTTTCAAGCTCAGAAACGTGGAACTTGTAAATGATGCTCAACAATCAGTTATAATAGTGCCAGTGATCGAAAATCGAATCCGAGATGCTAGCATGTCTGTGACTAGACATGGTAAGCAGAAGCATAAAGCTTAGATTTAAGATGGGATTTAGAAGTAGCAAGGCTGTCAGGTGAGCGGATATGCAGAGAAAGAGATTTTCAGTTATTATGAGAAGATACACAAAAAGCTAAATCAGTCATGAAGTGCAGCGATGGTAGCATTGTGACTGAATGAATGCAAACATATGGCTATAATGTTAACTGTAGGGTGATGAGCCAGATGATGACGATGCATTTGCTCTCATGACAAGTCTGAAGCGACTTCATGCATTCTGGTCGTAAGTACAATTCATTTCTGTCGTTTAGTATTATCATAACAATGCCGTGCTTTTGTACAGGTTTTGTTTGATCTATTGGCTCAAACTGATTGGCTTGGTCCAAAGGTCGGCAGCCACCTAGCGCTTGTGCTACATTCAGTCGAATGAACTATCGCAATGGCTGTGCCATGATGATAGCACCATAAACAATATGGCATTGGTGTTATTATTGTTGTTATTATTCTGTGACATAGGAGATGAAAATATCGGTTGTGTACCAATTTTCTCGAGCAACTAAACCATGCCCAGAAAAATCGGCTTACTTTATCAATCATCTGACATCCCTTTTAGTAAGCTTCACTTTATTCGACAAACTGTAATGTGTTGTGTTCGTTGTCAGCTGTCATGATCTGAACCCGTGGATGCTATGGGAAAGTCACAGCCATTTCCTCAGCTGCACCACTGTACAGGTCCCAGCAGATGTAAGTCTGTCTGGCTTCTCTCTACGTGTGTCTCAGTCATTCTTTGATATTACAATGGCTGTGTTATATCTTACATTAGTGGCATTATTAATATTCTGTTAGCGATTTGTGGTCATTGTTAAGATGGCTGAACTAATTTTTGATTTTAAAAAAATGTGCGGTTGATAGAGTTGCAGCAATTTCAGGTAATTTTTTTCAGAGCAACGCATGTCAGTGAGATGTTTTGTTTTTGTACATAGATGGGTATAACGTGGTTTTGTATGCATCTGCACTTTACGTAGCATACAACGAAAAAGTTAATGTGTGACAGTGACTGACAGTCAATGGGTATCATCCACCAACCTGTTCGGCTACATTGAACTTAACAGAGTGAAAGAGTCCAAGAAAAAATAAAACCAGTGGGCAAAAAAACCTGAAACATGGTTTACTAGGTAGTATAGAAAATAGCAGCAGTCTTTGATGCATACGCCGTACTTTTATCATATTAACTATATCCACATGAGGAGTATTTTTGAGAGGAGAGAGATCAGACAATGTCGTTTATCTGACTGCGTATATTGACGTGATTATTTGTGTGTCAGATCCTGTGCAAGGCTGTCGCATGCTGTCATCTTTCTATTATCTGGCAACTTGATGCCCTTGACAGCAACAGTCCTTCAAAGGTTCTCTTGCACTCTTCAACGATTATGCTGCTATGTGTATAATTCTACATCATAGCAAACTATTTGTTCTGCAGTATGGTTTGTTTACACATATTCTGCTAATCTGCCATAGTAATTAGTTTTTTTAACTAGATTAACCTATTCTGTGTAAAATGTTTGGTTTAGTTAAATAAGAACAGAATATCTATACAGTTCACCACCTGCGTGTTACAGTCTACCACCACACTTAGCACCACAATGTAATTTAAACAGAATTTTATAATTTTACTGTTTAGACTTTTTTACTTTCATTATTTTTTATATTGCCTCGTCTTTTTTTGCACTTTTGGTTATGCTTTTTCTCTAGGCGTGCAAACTACTGGTTATTTTGCATATATGGCTTTTTGATGGAATGATCGATCGATCGACTGAGCAATTGATTTGATTGGTTGATTGCAACATGTGTAGGAAGGCATGAAAGCTCTGCAGAGCTGTTTGTCACGTTTCATGAATGCATGCACTGACATGCTGGAGAAATATGATGACACACGACAGGAGGAGGTCGGTTGTTGTCTTGTTTTCAGTTTCATCTCTTGCTTCATGTTTCTGTTTGTCGTCTCTTACTGAGCACATATCTGGCATATGCGTGTAGGCCAATTGTCAATTGTTATATCTGATTACAAAATGCGCCCAACTTGACTTGATGAAATGACAAGGATTTTGGCTCCCCTTTGGCCACGGAAGTGCTGGCTTGCTGTTATTGTAGAATATGTTTACAATTGTTAGTAGAACTGAAATGATTGCATTTGTGCTATTTGCAAAATGCATTCTTGTCTGTTGCTTTTTGATGCATTATGAGTAATACTTTCAAAGTCTGCCGATCGGCATTGTCTGATGCCACTTATGTATATTGGTGGCAGTTATCAGCAAATTGGCCAATGCCAGTTATCGGCTGATAATCTGTGCATCTTATTTGCTCCTCTCACTGCTGCTTCTGATTATTGGCACTGCTGCATTGTGCTGTTTGTAAATGCCATTCATTGATGGTCTGATTGTCGGCTGATGTGTTAACTGATAACAGGCGTACCTGTGCATCTGTGATCTACTGATCATATTCAGTCACAGCATCACTCAAACTTCCCCGCAGCTTGAACCTCTCGTCTTTGATGCCGGAAAAGAGCTCCAAGTCAGACTCACACATTTCCTCAACGACAAAGTCTTCATTGAGGACGACGATGGTATGAACTCTCGTTCGACTCTCGTTGCTGGTTCTTAGAATTTGACTGATGACTGACCAGTGTGATTTTAATTTGCTGCTAAACTTAGTGTGTTTTTAATAGTATGCAGGCATTTTTCTGTCACCACCACCATTAAGTGGTGCTGGAAATGGTGTATCATATTTTGGTCCAGAGTCCATTTGTGCATCCATTTTTTGTTTTATTTGTGATGTTTGTGCAATGTCCTGTCATGTGCAACTGTGCATTAGTGGGTCTCATTTTATGGTCTATAGTGCATCTTTTGATGAACTGATTCAGTTTCCTAGTGTCAAATGGTAGACATTCAAATTATAGCTTGCCCAAATGTAACCCTATTTCAGTTGTTTCTGCCATATTTCTAGTATACATTGGTGGTTTTCTGCAAGCAGGTGACACCATTTGGATCTTCTCGTCTCTATGATGCTGATGTTGTAGGTGGCATTGCTGGATGCATTACCAGCTATTGTGAAACATTTCTTGGTGACGTAGTCTGCCTGTCTGAAATTTGTGCACTTTGCTTAGGCCGTTCAGTGGACTTAGATGCCATTTGGCAGGTGCACTCGTGGGATTTCACCTTTTGCCAATTTAATTTGGTTTTTGTAAGTCACCTAGTTATGTAATGTGAGGTGTCCCACTGGGTGCTGTGCTAGATGGCATGGATGAAAACAAGAAGATCGAGGAACTACACAAGAGAAGGAACTTCCTCGCATCGTTCTGCAAGCTGATCGTCTACAACATAATCAAGATCAAGTGTGCCACGGATATGTTCAAGTACTACATGAAGGTACACATTGATTTCTGTGCTTTTAGAAATGTTGTGTGAATACTGCTGTTTTGTGTAACAACTATATTAGAGACTAAGCTTGATAGTAAAAAGTACACCATCGTAATTTCACCATAATATGTTGATGTTGATCGAGTCTGTGGAAAACTGGCAACAGAGTAAAAAGACATGATTATTAAAGATTTTGTCACATGTGAAATGTATCGGTAATGACTTAAGTGTCGTTTAAATTGATTTTTGCAAGAGTTTACCCATTTATCTGATGAATGTGCATGTCAAACAGTGCCAGGCAGCTGTCGACAATTGACAATTGATTTGCCTGAATAGGCTGCTACAATGGTATATCTGCCACCACCAATCCATCACTACACGGTTCAAAGGTTGACACTTAGTTTACCAGCTCATATGGAATGGAAGGCTTGAATCAACTCGGTGGCTAGTTACACGCAGGATAGTTCATTAGCATGATACTAACCAGGCCCAGCATAGGATAGCCTATTAGCCTTATTGATTGAACACATATTCATTACTACGATGCCATGCCATCAAACTGTCACTGTTCTTGACTGATGATCGTGTCCTGTATGAGGGCCACATCAAAAGTTTCTAACTGCTAAATATTAGAGAATAATATTTTTCGCAATCTATATACAGGCTCGTCGAGAGCCACAGCGGGGCCCAGGGAAATTTTCACAGGGCGCCCAAACATTTTTGCAGGGCCCCTCTGGGGAGAAAATTTTTGAATTTTTTTTCAAAATGGAGCATTCTGGTGTATTTTATATTTCTGATCGATGGCGGGGCCTCCCAAATGTCGCAGGGCCGGGGTAGCTTACCCCCTCTACCCCACCCTCTCAATGGGCCTGTCTATATATCAGTTAAATGTACATCTTTTACTAACTCATTTGAGTTTGTTGTGGATATGAGGTCATTGTTATTTTAATTTCATTGTCGGGAACTTTTGGCATAGTTATCATACATTGCTGAGTGAGTGTGTTTGTGGTTTGTACAGTTCTACAATGACTATGGTGACATCATCAAGGCGACGCTTGGCAAGGCGCGGGAGATCAACAAAGTCCACACTGCCAAGACATTGGCCGCAAGCCTCACTCAGCTGTACCGGGAATTACAGGAGGAACAGCGTGTCGTTGACCACAGCTCTGAAAGCTTCCTCTCCATTAAGGTCATCATTACAACTGTGTTGTTTTGCTGCTCGAGCAGTGTTGTACGTTTTAAATAAATTTATTGCATTTTAGAGTGTTTGAAATTTTTTTTCGGGAGATCAGTAGAGTAGACTTGATTCATGACAAAATTTTCAGCATCAGTACTTCAGATATTTTCACATATGAAAAGTGCAGTAACATGTGTCTATTAAAGTGACCTCCTTCAGTGATTTAATGTTTGTTGTTAATTGGCGACAGGAAAGGTGCCTGTTATGTATTACTTCTAACGCACTCGCAACAGTTTTTAGACCCGCCCAGCTGTTTATGTCTTTACATTGTATGTTGGGTATGTTATTCAGAGTTCCCAGAGAAAAGTAGGTCAGTAAACAGAAGTGAATATTGGCAGTTAAATTGAAAATGCTGTTCTGTGGTAGGAGCTTGCACGTCGATTCTCGCTGTCATTTGGGCTGGATTTGGTGAAAAATCGTGAGGCTGTTGCAGCCATGCACAAGTTAGTTTGTCAATGAATACTGATTCTTCTTCTTATTGTTATGTATTTTTTACTTTTTATAGTGTTTAACAGGGTTGAAAAATCTGGGAATTTTAAAAAGGCTGACCCAGTTGGTTTTATTGCATTTTGGTTTTTTGGGTTAAGCCCAGCTTTTTAAAGGCTTAACTTGATGGGATATAGGGTTTGTTTGTTTTGAGTTATTGAGATGAGCACTGCTGGACGCTGGTCAAATGAAGTGAATATACAAAAACTTTCAAATTTATAGGTTTATAGTAGTAAAAACTTGATCGTAATAAATTGTTTCATTATCAGTGGAGCAAGAAACAAATTAGATTAAGTATGGGGCGGATTTTTGGGGTGGTTTTAGGTGGGTTTACCCAATAAAACAGGCTGGGTTTTTGCTATGGTTCCCGGTGTCTCAGCGCATTATAATGTCTGCTTACTAGAGCTGTCAAATTAATGCATTAATTAACATGTTAAATTGCATTTATAAATTAACACGCATTAAAAAGAATTAACACACACATGTAAATTTTTGTTAATTTACTAAATTCTGTGAAGCAAAAGTTTCAATATTCCACTAAGCTGCAGTTATTTGACAATTAAATAAATTCAACTAACTAAACTGTAGTTGCCATTTCATCACTACTCTAAATAAATAATTATTCTGACAACAGGCTAATAGATTTCTATGCTAGTATGATGTCAGTTATTGTTGATTTTATGTTTAAAAATGTGTTTCTAACTTTCTGTATTCTGCAGGCGAGGCCCCAAACGTTGCAGGGCCTGGGGTAACTTACTCCTTACTCTCCTTTCGACCGGCCTGGGTGCGTTAATAGTGCGTTAATTAATGCATTAAAAAATTAACGCTTTGACAGCTTTACTGCTTACTTTTGCGTAAGTTGCATTAGAGTGAGTTACATTAAATGAACGTGATGATGCTGATGATGATTGAATGTTGATGGCTTAACTGACATCATTTCACAGTTTACACGTTGCTGGGAAGTGAATATAGACCATATAGACCAATTTTGTCTGTTTTAGAGGTGAGTGTGCATTGTGTGTACACAGGGAAGGCATTAATTTTGTCGTGAACTCACAAAGCTATCCATTTCTGGAGATTCTGTGCGAGTTCTCCGGGAAGCTGATGAAGCAGGACAAGAAAGTTGTGTATGTTGATTTTATTATTGTTTCATGTTGCTTATTTATTGTGTTTGCAGATGGAATCTCATAACAGTTGTGTTATGATTATTTTTTATAGTTTTATGCTTAGTGCTACTGAACTTCAAAGTCTCATTGCAGTGTGGTTCTGTATGCTGAGCAGTTTTTTCACGTGTGCGTTATCCATTATCTTAGTAAGTAAAAAAATTGTGTGATTGTTAGGATTTTTTTCATTACTGTACATTATTAGTAGTTTGGAGTTGTGGTGTTGATAATGTGATCATTGTGGGTAGTATTTCCATGACATATTTCACTATTCTTCAGATCTTTTTTTTTTCAATTTTTTTGTGCTGTTTTACTATTTTTTAATTTTGTTCTGTTAGTGTACGTTGTATCGTTGTTAATAGTATTAATTAAACTTGAGAATATTACATGACTTGTAGATCATACACCTGTGGTACATTTTTGTGTTCAGACTCTCGTACTTGGACAGTCGTCTCGGGTCGGTGGCTGATTCGCGTGGTGAGGAGTATGCTCCGGTGGCTGCATATCGACACAGCTTGTTGATGGGCGAGGGAGACACGACCGTTCAGTCTACAAGACTAGCAGCACCAACTACGGGTGGAAAGCGACGCGGCGCAAAGAGAAAACTGATCGCTGATGGTGCGTTGCTTGCTATAATAATGGTTTTTACTGTGACACTGGTAATGTTAATTAGTTTTTGTGTTGTTCTGCTACTGAATCCTGCATTGAATTGCTTAATGTGCAAAACTGCAAAAATCTTTGCGTCGTTTTAGTATGGCAACTTTCTGTGCATATAGCTTGTATTACATGTGTAGGCTTACTGGTACTGTTTTGTTTATGTTGTCATGAGGCCTTTGGAAGTGAAACTATTTCGGTAATTTTACTTTCAGTGTAATTATAGAATTCTGGATTTTTACTGTGTATTTTCTGCGCTGATTTAAAACAATCGTTTTGTGATGAGTTTGGTATGTGTTTGCAATATTGCTCGCACATATTTCAGTTTAGTTTAGTCATTCATTACATGCTCTTTTTTGTACCTTTGATTACTTGTTGGTCATGTTCCTAGGACTAAGCTGTTTGATTCCTTGCCTTGATGTTATTTGTAAGATACATGCATAATGTAAAGCCACTCCCGAGTCACAGAGATCTTAGTCACGGCTTGTGTGATAGCAACAAGCTGTTGTATAAGCGATGTGCCAAGTCAATGGGAAGGCCAAAATTTCGACCCCCACAGCTCCCACATTTTTCATCCGATTTTAATGAAACTCAAAGCCAGAAAGATATTCGGGATATGACCCCACATGCAAAATTTGGTTGATGTGGGACAAAGTTACAAATGTGATTTCAAAATGTAATGACTGAAAAAATTGCAATCAGTCATGATATCTGTCGATTGCCTATACTGTTCTGCATGATCAATTTTTCAACTGCCTCTCATTTTCAAATGGCAAGCCCTGTGATGACTAAGTATATTTTCACTGTATTGATGCAATTAAATTAAAACCTAATATTTGCATTAAGTCTCCACAGCTAAAACACCTTATTCACACATTAAAAAAACAGCACCCAGCTGTCTTACAGTGCATCATGTGTGAATTCTCGTGTGTGTTGTGTTTCACGATGTGCCATTTACCCATGCATAGAAAAAAATTAATATCTCAGGGACTAGACGAGACACCATGATGAAATTCCTGTCGTTTGAAGACCTTGTATAGATAAACAAATGGTGAAATTTTTAGGCAGCTGAAATTAGTAGCACAATGTTAACCAGTGCAGCAAAAATGCCCCACTTTTGACACTAAAATATTTTTGGCAGATTTTAACCCCATACTAGA
>Ga0209367_1001642_pt1 | contig 28054 bp, 20 predicted proteins | sample WorMetLIZISLAND2_FD_187412 | JGI IMG/M metagenome (GOLD analysis project Ga0209367, IMG submission 187412) | Marine gutless worms symbiont microbial communities from Max Planck institute for Marine Microbiology, Germany - Olavius geniculatus... ...
CCGGCATTATAAAATAGGGCCTATTACTGACCAACGTGCAAAATTTCACGCCGGTCGGCCCACGCATCTCAGAGATCTCGCGAGTGGAGAAAAAATAAATAAATAAATATAAAAACATCTGGGCTAAAACTTAAGTCCGCTCTGCAAGCTATCGCTTCCGGGCGGACTAATAACATGAAACGACAACACTCACAACGGCATGTCTCTGCTGAAAGAGTTTGACACTGATTGGAGCGACCTGCGGCCGAGTGGAGCCGCTGCCCAGCTGAGCGTCAGTGTTACAGCCGAGGGTATAGACATGTCCCGGCTCAACAAGCACACAGCTGTGCTGTGGACCGAGTGATATGTCAAGCACTCGATATCTTGCCAGCACTCGCACCACCGTGAACGATGTCACTTCTCCAACCTCACACTTTGCCACAAATAATCACATGAAATACATGGACAATTTATACAGTGTAGAAATGCAAACAGTTTATGATGCGCTGAAGCACAAAAATTAGCAAAGAGCAAATGGTTCCTTTTTAACTGCGTTTAAATCTGCGACCAGAAAATGCTGGACAATAAACTCAAATGAAAGATTCCACCAAGTCTGTAAAAGCACAGTAACTGGCATGATGTATCTACTGACAGAAAAATATGTCTACTGCACAATACGCATGCCGTTCACACCTGCCAAGTGACCGCCACTTCTCAGATTGTAAATTGGTTCTGTACATAAGCAGTGCTGATCAAATACCAAATATTCATCCTTCTTACCTTTATTAGCATGATACATGTGAAAATGGTTGGAAATCTTCAACAAAAGCAACATCGTACATTCATACCTTGTTGAACATGTTCTTCATGGACATGAGGAAACCCTGACGTTGGTTGAGTCCAAGCTTGTTGTACTCATTGTTGCCACACGCCAGCACACTGGCGACGTCCGTGATCAGAGCACTGCCGTCATAGCCACAGCGACAATGACGGACCACGACGTTTTCACTTGGCAGCGGCACCTTCATTGGCTGACAGCTGTGCACACAAGAACACCAACAGTCTACCTGTGCATCGCTTGGTAGCATAATAGCAAAGCTTCAGACTTTACGATTAAAAAGTTCCAAGCCATGTCGCCATCAAGAGGCTACTACTTGGATAGATGAATGCTTCAGACAAATAAACCATCTTGGCATATACCAACACCAAGGTCAACTCAGCCTTCCATCCTTCTGGGATAGAAAATTGAATACCTGCCTGCCTGGCTGGGGTTGACTTAAGGTGGACCACATTCACCTATGGCAAGTATAGCTCGGAGATAGATTTTCATGAAAAGCTATACAAACATTTTCACCTTACATCTAAAAACAATAACCAATATCACGCTAGCAGATTATAACTGCCAATTACAATTTTACTTCTGTTTTTGTACCAACTGATCATAGTTAGGCCAGCAGCCCAGCATCTCCAAAAAATAAACTTATATAACTGTAGCAAAACATTTTATGAAACACATGCATAACTTTTCACCAAACCAACAGCATCAAAGCACTGAAAAAATTGCTAAATTTAATATTGGTAATGCAAAGCATGTTATCCATCATAAAGATGTCAAGCCAATGATAGCCGCATCACAACAGACAACAATCTGAAATACACAATCAATGTTGCATGTGCCATATACAAAAACAGCTAAAATTAACTACGAACTATAAAAGCAATTTATAAAGGAAGAATAATAGTAATCATAACAATAATAATAGCCACAATTCGACAGTATACAGTTGGGACTTCAGACATTAAACTTTATTTGTAGTTTATCAGACATATTTCTAATTGGTATTCTGGGTAGTAGCAAGTCCCAAGTGCCAAGTGCCAAATCAAAACACCTCATTCAGTATTTCATGCACTGTATTCACACTCTAGTCGTCAGCGTCCTCCTAAGCAATAAATGACGACGATAAATTATAATGGTGATGACTATGACATGAGTGACAGCACTTTCAGAACATACTGGTTGTCATCGGTGGAAAGGCCGAGCCTGCCGTATGACCCTTGACCCCAGCTGAAGACCTGACCTTCACTGCCGACAGCAAGCACGTGCTGTGGGCCAGCAGCCAGCGCAGTCACGTTCACACTGAAACACAACACACGACGACACAAAACGTATACACAACAAACAGTTTCAGATGCATTATTGTGCCACAGTTACAAATAATTACAACGTCAACAGAAATTTTTTCAATCACGGAGCAGCAGGGTACTGCAGACACTGTTGTAAGGGCAATGAACTTTAAGTACAGGAAACACTTTTTGGGGAGTCATTCATTTTTAAAATTTAGCACAAATGATTGTGTCGATCACCCAACCTCACATGCAAATTTTGGCTATGTACAATCGGGTGAAGAGGATGGAGTGGCTGCGCATGCACGAAATTTGCCATTAGGCATTTAACAAAGTATCAACAGAAAGCAGATGGTCAGGCAATTACGAATACCAGGCTCGGACGCAACATGAAGTAGGTCAGAACCATTGCAATAATATTCACCGTTCGTGTTAACAATGAACAGCCGACTGAACATCTGCATTTCTTGTGTAATACATAAAACCGGTCTGGTTCATATATATCTCTGTAAACCACATTCGTTGTTTACAAAATATGACTCTGCTCGAACTTCACAGATGTCTTTCAGATGTAAGTCATCGCTAATTAGATCAAAGCATACATTCAGCGAAACAATATTAATTTCACAGAGTGTTTAATTTGCTGCATACACAAATGCTCTTTGTCATGGATAACTGTAGGTTTCAGGTATGGACCATCTGCAATTATGCGGACCAGCTCATTATCAGGAAGCCATGAGTATCTAACAGCCCAACTCTATCCTATTTGTTTCATTCTACAGAGCCGGTAGTCAGTGGTTTCGATCTCTTCCCAAATGTGGAATCGAAATCGGGTGCAAGTTTCTCCCCCCACTTTTGGGCTCAAGTCCTCCTTTTTTGCTCCTTCCCTTCCCTCTTCCCTGACTTCCCCTCTATCCACCCCCTTTTCTTTCCTTTTTTCTCTCTACTTTCCTTCCCTACGCTTTATCCCCCTTTTCCTCTGCATTCCCTCTCTCCTTCTCGTTGCCCACTGAAAAACAGGAGAAAAGTGTTGTTAAAGAATTAGATTGCCATGCAAAAATAGGGGTACGTTTTGATCTGCACAAAACTTCCCACCCTATTTTTCACTTGGCACTCCAACCAGGCATAGGGAGTCCTGCTAGTAGTTGCTCTTTGCAATAACTATGCAGTACACTATAATACAGTGAGACCTGAGCAGAGCTTCAATAAGCCGTGGTCGACTAATGCTGAGCCAGTCACCGTGACCGAGACAACCCATTGATCCATCGCCACATGTTAACACGATGCCATTGTCACTGGAAAACACACTGAAGCCATCCCCACAGCACGCTCTGCACAACCACACAGACCTAATAAATGACATGAAAAAAAAACAAAAAAAACGTTTAAAGCACATTTTTGTGACCAAAAAAACTTTTTAAAAACGTCTACGTTAAATAGAAAACGTAAACCTCCTTTTACTTCATGCACTGGCTAGATGTGCTGTTCTGCATAGTTTTTTTTATAGACTATTCGTAATTTGTTTCTGTTTTCAAAAACACATAAGTAAATATAAATACAAAATCCATTATTATTTTATTGGTAACACCTCAGTTTTTATATACAAGTGCATATTTTAAATCAGTATCATTTGCACACTGACCTTTCAGAATTGTAAAAAAAACGTTAAAACACATTTTTAAATAACAAAAAGATATAATAGAGTGAACACTTATAAATGTTTATTCTATTTTTCTACTTAAAACACAATTGCTCATGAGTACTAGCTATGATTTTTTTTTATAGTTTTTTATCAACTTTCTGTTCTGGGTGTACGAAGCAGACTCAGACTCATTTTACTTTAAAACTCCCAAAATGCAAACAGCTTGAAATGCAAATCATTTTACCATACCATTTAACCAATTGTACGTGATTGCAATTTACCTTTAGTTTAGTATTTTTATGGCTGTAACTCTAAATAAAAATGTTTCAGACAATCATTCATCCATCCAAATGCATGTTACTGTATCCCCCCTCTCTCTCTCCTTCAAGCTGTGGATCAACGAGTAACGGGTCAACCACACGGGTTCTCCATCTCCACTTGATTCTATTCTCCACATCCATCAGGTCGAAATGCAAGTCCTCCATGTTGTACTTCACGACGCCGATCCACCGTTTTCTCTGTCTTTCTCTACTCCGTTGTCCACAAACGTCTGCCTCAAAAATTCTTTTAACACAATCCTCCTCTTCTCGACGTTTATATGCCCAAACCATCCCAGCCTGGCCTCCCATACCTAGTCTGTAATGCATGCTACTCCAAAAATGCAATGGATGTCATCAGTTCTTTTCTTGTCCCTCAAGGTAAGGCCAAGGATCCATCGTAGCATTCTCATTTCAGTTCTCTTCAAGCGTTCTTCTACACGCCTTCTCAGTGTCCATGCCTCTGAACCATAGATCAATACTGGCCTTACCATTGTTCTGTATACTTTCCCTTTAACAGCAACGGGCATCCTTTGATCACATAACACTCCTGATAACTCTTTCCATTTTTTCCATGCTGCAGCAATTCTAACTGTAATGCCCTTCTCATTTCCTCCCTGGGCATGGATTACTGTATGTTACTGTATCCTGTATCGTAATAAATAAGCAAGTATAACTTTCCTGTCAGTTTCGTTATTTCGGTTTTCTAATATTATTTATACTTAGACACCACAGACAATATATGAACGTTTAAATCCTCACTTGATGACTGATTTGCTCTGCAGCGTTTCAACATGGCACGGCTTCTGTTTAGACTCCAGATTGCCGTGGCCCAGCTGACCTTTGCTTCCATCACCCCACGAATACACCATTCTCTCCACAGTCACCACGATAATATGATCACTGCCAACCGACACCTGAGCAACAGTTCAATGCTGAAAAGCTAAATGCCTAAAGAAGTGTATTGCTCATCATAAAAATCTTCTCAGAGCAATGGAGCATCACCTGTTATCTGACACAGATAAACACACCCCACCTTAACCCCAGACAGACTCAATTATTACCTCCGCCAAGGAGGTAATGTTTTTGCCGGTTTTTCTTTGTTTGTTTGTTTGTCTGTCTGTCTGTTAGCAAGATAACTCAAAAAGTTATGGACCGATCTTTCTGAAATTTTGAGGGTATGTCGGGCATGGCACGAACTACTAGCGATTCAATTTTGGGGGTGATCCGGCAGGAATCCTGGATTCTGGATCACTTTGAAATTTTCGTTAGCATGGCATTAAAGGGGGCATAAGGGAACCGCTGGCAAAGTGAATATGGTGACGCCACCTGGCGAATAACATTGCCTTGAATAACATTGCGGAGGTGCCTGCGGGCTATGACTGCTTATCTAGTTTACCTACCTGGAGAAAGAAAAAGATGCGTCAACCTGGCTCATTAGTGACTAACTTACTACCAACACGGTTGACCTGTCCACAGACAGTCTCCCATCCAAGTAGTAATCACCTGTTAGTGATCTGACTCGAAGTCGAACCCAGGACTACTTCATCATAAGTCCAATGCCTACCATTATGCCATAAAGTAGCATATCTTAAAATTTAACTGAAAACGTTAGAATCTCTGTAAGACTAGCTCAGTATGTGTAATAATTACACACATGTAATAATGTGAGTAATAAATAGCACTAATAATATTATTTGCAATATCAGCAAACTAATGCCTAATAAATGAAAATTATTTTTTACAATTAGGTATAAAACTATTTTCTCTTGTTACCAAACCTACACATAAACGACACATCACATACGTTTCTAATTTTGATTTTGCTTGGCAGTTCAATGGGAACCAGCAGAGACGTTGCTATCTGGAAGAAGTACAATACTGACCTGAAATGCAGCAAAACAAATTTGTTTGTACAGTTATGTACATGATTCATTCTGATGCCAAACACAATTCACAGTACAACATTCACAGCAAACTGTCAACGGAATATTAAATTAATAAGAAAATATATAACAACAACTGTCAGAGCCTAGCACCTGAGAAGGGTCATCACCTGCTAACAGCAAAACCACAACAAAACACTCTCAAGCCACGCCTGACATTTTATTGAAACAACAAAGCACATGGAATAATTATTAGCTACTCTTCACTAACAGTCAAATTAACTAGTTGGTGGAGGTAAGTAAAGTTAGCAAACAAAAATTACTAGCAAAAGGGAATAACAAATGTCAATGCTTGCTAAATGTCAAACATGCCAGCAGCACACAGACTTTGGCGCTTTATAAATCATTTACTTACTTACTTACTTACTTACATTAATTTGTCAATTTACAAATATCTTAAGGACATCATCTAACTGCTACAACCCATGCCTAGAATTCAAACTTACAGTTTTGACATAACGGCATGCTACAAATGCAAACTACTTACTTACTTACATCCTTAAACATTACATACTAAGCCTGTTTTCCTTTTGTTTTCCTTTATTTAATCACAGCTATGCATCAAAATTGACAAAGAAGAGTTTATGTGAATGATCACAACTATGGCACAGCAGTGATGATGGTACACTAACCTATCAGCAATGTGACCAAAACAATTTCAAGTTTGAATTAAACATTCTATTAACAGACAGCAACGACGACATTTAAACCAACGCAAATCAGTTATCATATCACATCAACAGCTTGAGAATAAAGCAGGCTACACTACGTGTGACTTAGTGAATGACCACAATCTACTGCTACATGGTGACTTCACGATCAGTGCAGTGACTACACATTCAACAAAATGACGAGTAAAGCAAAAGCTACGGTCAGTGAGTGCGAACGTTAATGATAGTCACCGCGCTTCAGCTGGGCTCTTTTCACTGCATGAACACACACAATACTGTCTCAACCGTCTGGGTACTTTGGCACATCAGCCAAATCCCGTTGATTACCGACAACGAAACCTCCACCAGCAATTCCCCCAAATTAAACTTACTAGCCATTAGTAGCTACGAAACAACATGCAATGAGAAAATCACCGCTAAAATACTTGAACAAGACAATGACAAAAAGTTGCCCACAGTCAACATTACCCTCCCACAGGAGTAGTGTCAAAATCAAGCAGATTCAAAAATTTTTTAAAATCAAATAAACGGTTGCACAGAAGTTACACACTGTCTGGTAAAGTATTTTTAAGCCATCCTGTACAAATAGCATGTATATAATCCAAATCCCTCATATATATAATCAACCACTGCCTGGGTCAATGAAATAAAACATCTGTCCTGTTACTGAATGTGACAGTCAGACAGGTCTGGATGTCAAACATTTTCTGCAGACAAGCATGGCTACTTGATAAAGAGTTTATCATGGACAATAATTTTGTCTACGTAAATCCAGCAGAAATCTAATGTAAACAACATTATTTGAATAGCAATAATATTATGTATGGCCGATGCAAACCTTGACTTGTGATAAGGACGCTTTGACTTGCTGTAAATAGTGCGGTCGTCATCATCACCGTCAGTCGCAGGATCTTCGTAACATCGCATCAGCTGACACACGCAACTGTGCAGTCAGCACTTGCCGACATATGAAATACTCGGAAATAAACTTACAAAAGTCTAAAAAATCCTAGAAATGTTTGAAAATTGGCCCAATGGTCACCAATGGCATTGTCTGTGATTCACCATGTGACATGGAGCAATACGAATTTGCTAAGTTTGACAGCAAACAAAAAACGAACAAATAATTTACATCGTGTGCTATCGCAAAAAAAGCAAAATGCATTCAGCGTGCTTCTAGAAAAAACATTGTTCGAGCTGGTGTTTAACTTAAATGTAGACAATAGGTGTACACTAAAATACGATCCAATTTAGGGTGCAAAAATGCCTATGGCACTGCAGTCACTTTATAGTCAACTATAGAAAAGAGGAGGAGAACAAGTGAGAGTGTGTGTAGTGTGTTTATTTTAAGACAGCTCACAAGATCGTTCCAAGTGGAACTGTAAGCTGTAAAACTGGTGAGGCTATCTACTAAAAGTAGAAAATTTAAAAAACTACTTCGTTACTATCCAATTCTGATATCACTCACAGGTGGTAGTTTGACCTGGCAGAGATCAGTGGCTGAAGGTCTGCTGTCTGGGTCTCTCTGCAGCATGTCCATGACCAACGACTTAAATTCCTCGCTGTAATTACCCTTCACTGGAGCAAACATGCCCTACATGACCAAACGACACTAACACATATAAGCTACATACCACAGCACAATATTTACAATACAGGATTATATATGACATCTCAGTATAAAAATAACACATAACATGGGTACCATGCTGTATTTTCATGCAGCTGCAGCATCAACAGAAAACAAAAGTTGATGAAACAAAATTATTTTCTTTAAACAGCAAATTACACAAGCTTTCGCAACAAGATAATGAAAGATGCCAAAGCTGTAGTGGTTAGTGGTTACCCGTCAGATTGTGACTTTGTGACTGCGAAAGAAAATTTTCCTTGGATATCATATTGTAACAACTGAAAATTATTTCTGCCACACTGTTCTGCCTATTAGTTTGACACTAGACAACGACCCTGAAACCTCGGTCGACACAAACCTTCATGATCTTGTTGACAAGTGCCGGAAGGTTGGAACCTTCGAAAGTCTTCTGCAGGCAAGCCATCTCATAGAGAATGCAGCCAAGAGCCCACACGTCAGACCTGTCATTGTATGGCTTGCCTTCACACTGACAGCCAGCAAAATACACATCGACTTCATGGCCATATGACAAACACATGAAGCAGTGTTAAGAAAAAATGTCGGCCCAGAGCCAGCATTAAATGCGGCCATCTGCCCACTGCACTACACAACTCTAACCTTAGCCATAACTTTGACATTTCAAAATAAAAAACGGTACACCATCTGTGCTCTGGGAAACGTTCACACAAATTTTGGTTTTCATTAGAGCTGTCAAATTAACGTGTTACTTAATGTGTTAATGCATTAATAAATTAACACGCGTCAAAAAAATTAATGCACATGCGTAAATTTATTTAATTTACTAAATTCTGTAAAGCAAAAGTTCCAATATTCCGTTAAACTGGCAAACTGCGGTTGTTTGACAATCGAAGAAATTCAAGTAACCAAACTGTAGTCGCCATTCCATCACTACTGTAAATAAATATTATTTAGATGACAGGCTAATAGATTTCTATGCTAGCGATGATGTCAGTTGTTACTGAAAAATGTGTTCCTATTTGCTTTCTAACTTTCTATTTTCTACAGGCGTGCCCCCAAGCGTCGTGGGGCCTGTGTAACTTCCCCCCTCCTACTCTCAATCTCGACTGGCCTGGATGCGTTAATAATGCGTTAATTAACGCGTTAAAAAAATTAACGCAGTGCATTAATGCGTTAAAAAAATTAACGCTTTGACAGTTCTAGTTTTCATACACTTTTCTGTTTTCAGTCAGGAATCTGTACAGGGCAGACTGGTAAACAGACTGCAGGACACACAGTGCAGCCTATTTGAACAACGACATGATAACAACAACAAACAGGATAAAGATTAATATGCAGTCATCAGGACACAGTCAAAGCAAGCAATCACTTGGTTCATCTGATAACTGCAGAACAGTGCTAAAAAGCCTTTAAACAATCAAAAAGTGCTCCTAGTGTACAGATATCAAAATGTGACATACGAGGATCGTTTGATAAATAAGTTACAAAACAGCGTCATTCTGTTATTTTTCCAAATATTAAAAATCTGAAATATACGTTTTGTAGGAAATTTAATTCCGAATAGCAGCTGTGAGTTTTGTGACGATGACGTCACTGTGACGTCATTTATAAACATTAAATATGGCAACATTGCCACTGAAATCCTCCCATAACGAACAGCATGCTGTTATTGTATTTTTGTGGCCCCAAAAATTTTATGCAAATCAGATTCATTCTGAGATGCATCCAGTGTATGGCGACAAGTGTTTTCCAAAGCGAACAGTTCAGGTTTGGTGTAAAAAAATGCTAACTGGGCAAAAATTTGTATCATATACCGACGTGCAATCAGTCGTTCTTCAGTTGCATGGACAGCAGCCAGCATCGTTCTTTGCAACGAGCATTCAAAAGTTTGCTGTCAGATAGGATAAATGTTTTAGCGAACTTGGATGGTATGTTGAAAAATAAAAGATTAGCATTTAGCATTTAAGAAGATGGCATTAACATGTTAAATTTATTCATTTTTTGTTCCTATGCTGTTTGTCACTTGCAAGTTATAATAGATTACTGGTGGGGAAAATAATACAGATGACGTCACAATAATGACATCATCATCAAAAAAATTATGCACGTGTTCAGAATAAAATTCCCTACAAAACGTATATTTCGGATTATTTAGATTTGGAAAACTAACAAAATGACGCTGTTTTGTAACTTATTTATGGAACGACCCTCGTAATATTGTTACAGATTGTTCCATATTGTATACCAAACAAGACAAAATGACACTTAAGCAAACAAGAAACTATGTGAAAGCAAAAGTAATGACTGACCATTTCAGGACTGATGTAGTAAGGTGTTCCAAGCACTGTGCTGGCGCCACCGCCATTAGCTGACGTCATCATCTTGGAAATGCCAAAGTCGCCAACCTTCACAACTCCCTCCTTCGTCAAGAATATATTTGCAGTTTTCAGATCTCTGAAACAGCAATCAACGTGTAATTGCAATGTGAAAACACAATAAAAAATTTCTAAAAAATGCATTTGCAGAATGATACTATATCAGTACTGTTAAGTCAAGTTAGTTCATTTCTTGAGGACAGAGCCTCTCAATGAATAGTCTGATACCTAAACTACTGCATTGTGTATACAACAATTTGCATTCTCCGCTACAAATAAATATGCTACAAGAGCTTCTTGGTTGTTTTGCTGTATTGCATGACAACTCACCAAGTGCCAAGAGTTAACAACTTCAAGCCCGAATACATGTGCTCTTTGGGTTCTCAGTACATGTGCTACTACAGTTCAAATCCTACTACACAGTTACATCCAGTGCTGAGCACGAACCTGTGCAGTATACTGTGCTGATGAATGTGCTTGATGGCATGAGCAACTTGAGAAAAGATCTGCAAAATTTCCTTCTCATCCATCGGTTTCTCACGCTGTGCCAGATACTGAGCGAGAGTCCTTCCGATAAGCAAAAACAATAATTACACAATTAATACAAACTGGCAAAAAAAAAAGATTATAAATAGTGAAGGTCTTTACGGGAAAACTATCTTAAGAGCTATGTAGCATCACCTGCCATAGTGCTACCTGCCACGCAACACAGGTGAACATGCCCTGCCTCAACCCCAGCCAATCAAGCTGGTACTCAATTTACCTACCCTGGAGGATGGAAGGCTGAGTTGACCTGAGTTTACAATTAAAGAGTTTGGTGCAAATACTGGTTAACTGAAGATGTCTGGTCCTCGCATGTAACGAGTCCATGAGCATGTATCAACCGAGATCTATAACATATGTGAAAATCAGCATGATCTGAGCATAAATAAAAAAGTTTTTAGTGACAAATACCAATCAACTATAGTTATAAGTGTCGATCTTGCAAGCAAATACAGTACACTATCAGTTAGAGTAGCATTAGATGCATGCAAATCCTAGCTATGTTCAGTTATTCTTCCTGTATATACTAGACAACTACTGTTAGCAAATACTGACAGAAGCACCACACATATATAAACTGTGCCTTTGAGTTCATTTAAGTTTTTAGTTATACCATAACAAGTGGGAAGTACAAAATCCCCCCACCTTCTGAGTGAGTGAGTGAGTGAGTGAGTAGTTTCTTAACGACACATCAGCACAAAATAGGCCATTCAGTGCCATACATGGTTAAAATTAGTTAAAAGCAGTTAATGTATGTATTAAAACCAAAGTTAAAATACACCTTCTGAGACTGCGGGATATGTTACTACGACATGTCTTGTATTTGCGTGTACCGTGACGTTAATGAACATGCGATCTGTCATGCAAATATGGGATAACTAGGTAATTTGCATAAAATTAGCATATACCTTTGCTACTGAGTTCTACATCACAATTCCTCTCTCTGCAGCTCTTCTATTGTTCAAGTTTTGCAGCAAAACAGAAAAAGTACTGTAAATTTGACTTTAAACGTGTTTTTCTCAAAATCGTCATTTTTATAGTTAACCTGTATTTAGTTGGTGGCGTGGTGTAGTTTGTGACGCGTTTCGGATGAAACGAAGTTACTCTATGCCGGCCCCGGTTAGTACCGTGATGGGTGACTGCCTGCGGGCAGATAAACCATCTCGGTGCAAAGCCTGCCAGCTAGGTCGACTCAGCCTTCTACCCTCTGTGGGATGGTAAAATGAGTACTAATGGTGGTCACACCCATCGCTAGGGAAGAAATGGCGAGTTCTGCGCAACAGTAGCCCCTGTGGCCAGGACTGCTAGTATACTGACCCAGTCGGTTAAAGGCGCTGGCTGTTAACTTGAGCCGGCCATCCGGCCGACCTGGGCTGTATGCTAGCTTAATTGGGCTTAGGACTGCGGTGGGTGACTGCTTGCGGGCAGGTGTGCCATCGCGCCGGCTTCGCTCTCGCCGGCTCAAAGCGCTGTAAAGGGGATGAGCTCCTACGCAACAGACCTAGGTCTATGCAGAATCTTCTTCTTCTTCTTCTTCTTGTATTTGCACTAAACCCTTCAATTATAACTCAAACCGATCATCAGTCGCTGTCTATCAGTTTCAGTTCATGTCAAGCAAAATCCTAACAAGTATGATGCTGTAACAGTTGGATGCAATTGGAGTAATGACTGCTTCAGCCTCAAGACTTAATATCTTTTTCACAGTTCAATGTGTTACCTGTGTACAGTCAGTCTGTAATGCTACTATGCCAACAAAGTTCGTGTTTTCATGGTGGAGTTTACAACAGTGTCAAATCACTCATACAACCACAGAATCAAATAATAGACACTCAAAACTATTGAAGTCATCACAAGCATTCAAGTCTTTCTTACCCGCCATCAGCATATTCCATCTCAATCATCATTATTCCATCCTCTTCAAAGCTGTCATAATAGCTAATGATGTTGGGATGATCAAGCATAGCCAACACATGAACCTGCAAACATGCACATATCTAAATGCTTCCATTCAAAAGTGCAATGACATCTGCATCACTCAAATAAACATTTTACTTTTATTCCCACTGTATACAATCAACTTGCAGAAAATGTCTGTTACAGCTGTATTTATAATGCAGCAGCAGCAGCTCAAAAAGTAATTAACACATTGGTCTTGCGAGAACAAAAAAGTTCATCAACAGTGGACCTAATCAGTACTTGGAGTAAGTCATCTCATTATGTAAACAGCCACACTGTTCAACTGTGTAACTCAGTCTAGCCATCCCTAGATGGGTACCAGTAAGTGCAATGGGTACCAGCAAAAGTTGAAGCATAACAGACACCCTGTGCAGTGCACTAGTCCCATATCTGTGGTCTTGCAGTGTAAACTAGTGTCTGGATAAGAGCTAAGGAAATAAAGATCAGTGCTACTCTTTGAGCCTTATGACTCAGGGAAGAGCATAGTTCAAACATGGACTGTTGCTATGTGCGAAGATTAGGAGAGCAAGCGACTGGAAGTATAATTATTTTTAGACAATCCTTGATTGTGCTAATAGAAAAAGCAGCTCTATAATAAAAAGAATGACATTCCAGGTAAAAGATAATTCAATCAAAAAAAGCATACTAAACAACTGTGAGATCTGAAAGACAGATAGCTGAATTACTGCATACATGACTGAATTGCAGCAAACAAAAAGGTTGGACCAAAAACATTAATTCACAAAAGTATATGTGAACGTATGTGCATGGTCTGATCTGCCCAATGTCAAACTACCTCTATAGCACACACACACACACACACACACACATCTTTATTCACCGTAATACGGTAGACAAGAAATGAACAGCAAAGAAATAATAAAACTTAATTAAAACTTAACTAAGACTTAAAGATGTAATATAATGTCCATCAGCACTCAAAATGCAGCAAGACCGCACAGATAACATAAAAAGTTATTACTTTGACTGAACCGAGACAAAAAAATTTTTTTACATCTAGAAATTGCATCAGCTACAGGCAAACAATTGAACATATTCATACATTCAACAATAACATCATCAGACCTAGTCTGAAATATTTTGCTGAAACAACTCTTAATTACATACTGCAAAGACTTAGTCACTGTTTTGTTAACAGGACAAGCTTCAGAGCCATAATATAACGCCGGCAGACATTTCGCTTTAAACAGCTGTACAATGACGTCGGATGAAGTGGCATGGCCAACACGACCAAAAAGTGCATAGCACTTTACATTTCACACACTGAAAAAAGATACAGCAAGCCATACCCTTCCCATGCCACTGAGTTTGTAGATGGCTAGACTGCTAAGTCTGTGATGCATGGCCAGCCTTCCCAGTCACAGAGCATCATCAGTTACCACCCTTAACCGATGCCTAATTATACTGCTTGAACTGGTGACCGAGGCACGTGGGTGCAAACAACTTGCAAAAGTAGTTACTTGATCGCCACCTGACCAGAAATCAAACCCACAACCACTTGATAATAAAATCCAACAGACTACTATTGACATGCCACAAAGCCACCCTGTAACACATTAGCCGCAAGACGTTTAATCATCCAGCCACTCAGCATATCACGGACTATAATCTGTAGTATGAGCGGGAGTCACCTCACTGTCAGTTGAAGCATTACCTCATTCTGTGCAAGTTGCCGCTCACTGACGTTCAACTCATGAAGATTAATCTCCTTCAGTATGACCAACGAATCATCGTCTTTCTTCTTGTACAGCACTGCCGTTCCATATGCACCTTCACAGCAAACACACCAGAATCGATGACACAAAATTAACAAAAGGCAAAACTAGCGACAATTTATGCAAGCTCAGAAATATGTACACAGCTGTTCACAACCATAAGCACTGACTGATAGTAATTAGTACCACAACAGCACGTTAAGGCACGGAGAATCGGATCACGAGTAGTTGATTCCAGATACAACTGCAATTTATTTGAAGCCAGTAGCAACCATGCCAGGCCTACAGCAACTATACCAAACTATGCCAAACCCAGTTACTATAAAGATGGTTGTAAAAACCTTATAACAGAATGATGGAAATACCTTTTCCAACCATGCGAATTTTCTCAAATCCCGACAGAGACTGATTGTGTCCACTCCATGTTCGCACCTTGTCTGGCCGGAAGTACAAATCACTAACATACCTGGACAATCATCACAGTGGAATAATAAACATTCAGCTCAAAACTCGTCAGTCAACTCAGATCACTGTAAGGTGGTGTAGGCCTATTCGTCATATTCAATGATATGCCTATCTAATGTTTTGCATCTCTGCTATGGTGGTTATAACCATGCTGGCAGCCTGACAAAACTAGTTCTAAACTCTATAATTCTATCACTCATTTGTTGCATTAGTATGATGCCAACACAATACTAATGGCACAGTCCACACAGGTGGCGGCCTGGCGTAGTAGTATTGGTAACGCATTTCATTCGATCAATGAAGTTACTGTACGCCAGGCCAGGTTAGTACTGCGATGAGTGACTGCCTGCTGGCTGGTAAACCATCTCGGTATGTAAAGCAGCCACCTAGGTCAACTCAGCCTTCCATCCTTCCAGGGTAAACAAATCGAATACTGGCCTATCTGGCTGCGGTTAAGGTGGGGTGCATTCACCTGTGTCAAGTGGCAAGTAACACTGTGTGATCGCATATGGCAGGTGATGCTCCCTAGCTCTGTGAGAGGTTCAATCTTCTAAAGAGGTATATTCTGACCCTTACCTTTTGACTTTTCAGATGTGCACTTCAAAGCAGCTATATCACAAATTCTAATTCAAGTTGCACACTGTTGAAAGAAGGCAATATAACTACAGAACTGGTTGTCTGTGACTACTAGTGTCAAGAAATTAACCATCTAGAGGACAAATTTTTTTATTACAACACATGCTAAATTATTACTCTGTTGCTCAACAAAAAATTATAGCAAAAAAGTGCAAAAACTTGTGTTATATTAGCACAGATTAATACTTTTTGTAGCCTGCTACAAAAACTCATAAAGCAAGACAACTATCACAGAAGCACGCAATACGTAACACAAGTAGAAAGAAAAATAAGAAAACACGAATAATTCTACAACTTACTGTGATCTGGTAGTCAACTCAGACCCCATTTTGCTCAGCAATTCACTTCCCATAATATCTTTGTGTATAAATACAGGTACCTGATACATTCAGCAACAGTTATTTAGCAAAGTCGAAAAATTAGGCCTAATCAAAATGTTTCATATCAAACCTACACAACCAAATTAATTGAAAACCTGAAACATGATAAAGCTGTATTACAAAATTATTTCTGTGGCCTATGTGGATACTAAACAATAATGTAATACTGAACTAGACAAGAAAGCTTGAGCACATTTAATAAAACATCATGACAATGATATGATCACCTTACTGCCCATAAACTTTTATTGAAATGCTTTTATGATAACAAGTTACAAAATATAAATGCCCGATGTGGCCAATAACTAACCAACAGAAGTTTATACAACAACCAGAATTTACTCATCATCTGGCAGACTAAAAAATCATAAGCTATACTGACACAAATGTACTAAATGCTTTGAAAAACTAATACCGATATTGCTGACTGTAAGCTTTTCCCAATCTGTTCGGCTTCATCTGCTTGAATGCCATTGCAAGCCAGAAAGTCAACACGAGCAGAAGCAGACATTGGTGTCATGTGACTGTTAACAAGTGACTGAAAGAAACCTCGAACTGACTCGGACAGAGCACAATCTGAAGCAATGTCCTTGTTCAGCACCTAACACAGACAAGTACGAGTTTAATTTGGTAAAATTCAGAAACATTTAAACTTGTTTCTACTTCTCAGGGACCCCAACTGACACTATGTGTCCTTGGACCCCACATGTGTAGTTGTGTACCTGCTAAATGGTATTAAGGTCCAGTGGGACTGCGCTGACGGCAGCTGTCAGCCCATGCAGCTGGATGCGCTGCAACTTGTGATGTTGATAAACTAGCTGAACACAAAAGACATCTAGCAGTCAGATGGAAGGAAAGAAGGATTTTATCAGTTGCAACTGACCACTGACTGTGACTAATTGACAGCACAATAGGCATCATCTGCTGACTGTTCTGGACATGCATTGATGACTGGCACCCTGGCACCCTGCAGCACAGACGGGAGGGAAACGGTATATCTCTGCCTCGAGTCACACTCGGGGTTAACACTTTCAGTACATGAAAACCGCCAAAAATAATGCTCAGGATTACCGCTGAGGGGGTTAATACAGAAAGCAGTTTGATAATTAGTGATACGATAAGAATACCACTTCATCTTTGCCACTGATGTGTATAGTAGACTGGCTGTTGTGCAGTACAAATGCAGCAGCTTCCACTTGTCGACTTCCCAGCTGTTGAGCTATTGCAGCTTCAAAAAACATAGCATACAGCACAAGCATATCAAGCTTTGTACAAGTAGATCAACATGAGCAAAAAACTATTCAAAACAAGCTAATAGCAGTTCCTAAGCTATTAGCTTGTTTTGAATAGTTGTTTAGAATAGTTTTAAATGTAAAAATTGTGACCAAACCGCTGCAGACTGAGACATGGTTACTACTGACAGCCTATAAGAAGTCGCCAGCACCCTATCCGATAGTACCATCACCCCTCAGACTTACCATATAGCCACAATACATCCGTGACAGACAGACGACGGACAGACTTTAGATTTTTTTTTGATTTAGATTTATTATGTGTATCTTGTGGTTGCATTGTTAAAAGTTGCGCTTGTCAACTTTACATTAAATGAATATATGATGATGATGATGAGACGATAACTGTCCAACAGATGCACTGCAGTTGCTGTCGGTCTTTGGTTATCAGTGACGGGTCATAGGGCTACATGTAGCTGTAACACGTCAAAAACCGACAGTGAGTAAGTATAACTAGAAACACAGATATTGACAGAGGCTGATAAACTTCGTCACAATTAGGCTAAATGTCAAGTTAGTATGCCTGTCAGACACAACTGACATTAATTAAAGAGTAAGACCCAAACTCCATTACTTTATTTTTGTGGACTTGGTTGTACTGCATATGTTGCGCGATAAATCGAAGCAAGTGGGGCATGGGGGACGGACAATGTGTGCACGCTTTGTAGGCCTTTATGACTGATCTGAGTACTACGACAGACAGATAAATGAAACAGGAATTGTGGCTTGACAGAGGACGACGGATCTTTTTTAGATCTGTCAGTGTGATGCCCCAGTCCTGGGGCCTTGCCGACTAACTATCCAGATCCAGATCTGGACACTAGAGCTCTGCACGGGCCAGGCAGCCTGGCGGCCCGGCCCGTTATGGGCCGAAACGACATCATGAAATTTCGGCCCGTGCAGAGCTCTACTGGACACCAATAACTGCAGGTCGCAGACTGTAATCTGTAAAAATAATCACCCAACTGTCACATCGTTGATAAGATAATTAGAGCACAAACAGTCAATAAAATGAGCTTCGACTTGCTCTTATGTATGGTCGCTCGCTCACGGGAAAACATATCACGTGCTTTCACTAGTCCCGTTTCTTGCTCGGCCGCAGCTGAGACAACAGAGCACAGAGTGCACAATTGAACCAGGGCCAAAAAGCACCATGATTCGACGACACACCCACACCGTGCTGCCTGCAGCAGGCTGAGCACAAAGTGGATGCATGCTCAATGCATCCAGCTGTATAGGCCGATAGACGGACGAACGGACGGACTGGACTGTCACTGCAAACTGTTTGCAGCGACAGTTGACTCAATTGCGCATCCGTCCAGGACAAACAGACAGACAGACAGACAGACAGACAGACAGAAAGAACATATGAGCAGAAAATAGAATGGCTTAAATAAAATGGCTTATAGCACCAGTGTGCTCACCAGTTAACACTTGCTGCTTTGCACAGGTGACATACATGTCATAAATAAAACATCAATTTTAATATATAATGGAGTAATTTCACATACTGCACATAAATTGGTAACATGTGGTGTAATAAAGTACAACAACTGATTAATTAATGTCTGCAATAAACAAAAGCAAAACACCGATTGTGCATTATTACATGAAAACTTGTACCTAAACAGCTGTCGATGGTTGCAGTCTCGTATTTATACTGAACAAATACGACATTCGGCAGCACGGCAGAGTGCATCACTGAGCTGTTTCTGATCTTGCTGGAGACGACAATCAGCCGCAGTGGTGCGTCCGGGTTTGTGGCTTCCACCGCAACAAGAGAAGAGCTACGAACGATGCCGCGCCTGGCATCTCTTGTCTGCTGTAGCTGCTGCTGCTGTTCACTGTCACTCACAGACACGTTCGTCACACGACGACTGGCTACTGCTGACGTATCGTTGTCATCAGCACCTGTCCCACTTCCAGCCTGGTCAGTTCTTGTCTTCCGTGAGTCAGTCGGTGTCTTTCCTCGCGGTCCTTTCCCATCGCCGTCCTTATGTGACGCCAATCCCGCATCAGCCATTATACGCCGGATTCTTCATCTCTCTATGTAATCCAGCTTGGCGCTTAGCCTGACCAGACCAACTTTCCATTCGTTGGAGGTGAAAGATGCTTCAATAAGCCCATATTAATAACATGCTGATACGTTCGCTATCGTCGCATGCAGTTGATAATCTGCCAACGACACCTATTTTCCAACCACATGCAAAGATGGCTTCCTTAGCAATGTATTGCTATGAATGACGTCATTTCCGTCGTGTATAAAACGAGACTCGGCTGAAATCAGTGATGAAGTAGCATGAGCGTGGTTTCCATCCAACGCAAGTTACGCAACGCATGAAATGTGCGCAACGCAACGGACGTATAAACGCAACTTCCTTTCGTCATTTTTCTATTAATTTACGGAATTACAGATCCTCTTATGAGAAATGTCGTACATTACGCAACGATGTAGTCTTGATCGATCTATTTTTGAGTAGGACAGTATTGGCTTTTAATTTTGCTTCAATGTAAAGGTATAGCGCGAACGCAGAACCCCACTACCAGAAATTATGCACTCGACTTACCCACATTTGGGGTAATCGCAGGGGTCAACCCAACCGAAGTGCAATGGAAGGGCCTCACCCTGGGAGATCGGCCTCGCTGATCACCGACTCTCCCGTGCCAGGTAAGTATGATAATGTGGGCACCTTGTTGGTAGACATACCGAAAGGCGAACGTTTATTAAGGTGTGATAAGCCTCCTTGTATAGGTATAACACATTATTTTAAAATTTGTATAAGTCTACATAATGCTGTTAGAAATAATAAGCAATTTTGCTATTGTATTCGCATATTCCCTGTACTGTTGTTTCACAGTATTTTTTAAAAAATAATTTGGCATTAAACACGCGCGAATATGGTCGCCCTCTGGCGAATAACTTTACAGTTCTTTATGAGAACACTACGGTGCAGCAGCGAATCAGCCGTAAGCACGCTGCCGAAGCGCCGAGGGCTGTAATTATTGATTCCCAGGTGTATCATGTATAGCGTAGAATGATGCTTGTGATATTTAACTGTACTTTATAATTATATCTCACACAAAAATATTGCTATTGCGATGTACTACGACATTCGTCGGTAAGGATGACGTGGTAACTTAATCCATTCCTGTAACACGTCTCAGCTCTCTGGCCGTTGAAGGAAGAAATGAGAAGGGTGACAAGTAGAATGGGACCAAGAATAGCTTGCCCAGAGGTCTATTTCAGTTCGTGGCACTGTGACTCAGTGGCGTAGCCAGGATATGGATGTAGGGGGAACTTGAGGGGTAGGGCACTGGGCGTTGGGATGGTGTCACCTCCCCACTGGAGAAAAGGTGTGGAGAGACTGTGCCCGTGGCTGTGCTCCCTTACCAGAAATTTTTCGGATTTTTTTGTGTGAAAAAGAAGCGTTTAGACGAATTTTTGGGCACTATTTTCAATGACTGCGTGCAGCCGCAGTGTGACTGCGAAAGTAGGATTAGCATTAAAAAGTCCACCGAATTCGATTTTAGTGGGGGTTCTCCCCAGACCTTGCTGGGGAGCTCACAGTGATCTCCTAAGTCCCCTAGCTGGATTTAAAGGGCCCAATTTCTAAGGTAAGGGAGGGGAGGAAATGGGAAAGAAGGCAAAGAGAGGGAGTGAAGGGAGAGGGAAAATGAGAAAAAGGGGAAAGCAGAAAAGAGGAAGAGAAGGGGGAGGAAAAGAGAAGGACCCAGATTGTCACGTGCATTGGCATTATGATAACTTGGCATCAGGGCTTACCATTTGAGGTGATCGATCGGTCAATTGCCTAAATCAGTAGGGTGATCATCGCTTAAGAAATACTGTGTGACATGCATGCTGAACGTGTCTGACTTTATGTTTGTTTTGTAGTCTTGATGTTTACCGCAAGATCCCCAAGGACCTGACGGAGCCCACCTACACCGGAGCTATCATATCAATTATGAGCTGCGTGTTCATGAGTGTGCTCTTTGTATCTGAGCTCGTCTCTTTCTTGACCGTTGAAATGTAAGCCAGTTTGCGCTGTACATCTGTGAAAAATGCTTCTTTTTGTATTTTGTTGGTTTTTGCTTCAAATTAGTAATTACCTGTTTATGAATGGTTGCATTTTTTAAAAAGAAGTCATTTTTATTACTTACGTATTTTACATATATATGTGTTTCTTTATTCGTGTTCATTATTAGCGGTTTTCATAATAAAATAATTGAAAGTGTGTGCATGTCCTGTGGCTGTGCAGAATAAGTGAAATGTATGTTTCTGATGAATCAGATGGAAGAATACCAGTTCATATTGATGTTCTTCTTCCCAGAATGCAATGTCAATGTAAGCTTACGATGTTCCTTCCAGCCTTTTTCATTTACTATATCAGCAGCTTATTTTCTTTGGTATTTTGGGCAAAATGTGGCATCGACACTGGCTCATTGCATTTCCTGCTCTGTACAAGGTGAATTTATTGTCTAGCATTATACTGCATACACTGGATGGCATTTGTTGCAGATTTAGGTCTTGATTTGCAAGACAGTTTGGGTCGTCACGAGCTTGGTGCCGTTGAAAATGTTATACGCCTTCCAGTAAACAACAGTGAAGGCTGTCATTTCACGGCACACTTTAAGATCAAGAGGGTACATGCATTTGTTGTTTATTTTGTTATTGATCTGAACTTTGGAACATTTCAGTATTCATGTGGTAAGTGATTTTTGTGGTACAGTGCATGCTTTTGTTATGAGTTTTCTGACTGTTTAATTCTGGTAGCACACCAGGCCAACATCATTTACTCTAAAACCTCAGGTAGAAGCCAGGTCTCATAAATGTTGTGCCCTGTACAAGCTGGGGGCTTTACAAATGCTAGAGAATGACCAAGTCTTAATAGTGCACACCCATTGGGGATGGGGTCCCCAACAATTTTTTTTCAAAAGGGGATCAAAAATTGGCTTAAAATTTAAAGTATCCGTGCCTGTAACTTTGGGGGTAGGGGAGTAGCCCACAAAACTTTGCCACGTGATATGCCATTAGGTAGGTATGATAATGCAGATACAACTTTTTGGGGGGGCATTATCCCCTTAAAATTTGTTGGAAGGGCAAAAAACGTCCTAAATTTGATGCAGTTTAGGACAACTTTCAATTTGTGCTGTGAATATCTTTCAAATGGATCAAGAAATCAAAAATCGGAATAGCAGCTGATCAACTACAACCCCTTCAGTGTTGGGCAAAAAATTTATGAACTTTGGTCTGCTAACAAAAAAGTTATAGTCCATGGTTATAGTGGCATGTTGACCCACCCCAAGTAGAAAATGTGCATTCTGGGTACGCTAATGCATCTAAGTTTGGTCCACAAATCGAGTTGCTACAAGTAGAATTTCAACTCCCTAAATTTTTTCCCCAATCAGACTAACAGTGCTGGGCATACTCACATTGGCCTCTGTCCCAAATTTCTAGTGGGGATTTCATATGTTTTTTGTTTTGCATTGGATTACTTCAGCGGATGGTTGTCTAAAATACTCAGTCCTGCTGTCCTGTGCAGGTACCAGGAAATTTTCACATATCAACCCACTCATCTCGAGAACAGCCAATGATTCCTGATATGTCACACGATATCAACTCCGTGACCTTTGGTGATTCGGACGTCCATGTAAGACTCTTTTCATTCATCTGTCTCTGTCATTGCACTAACTCATTTTTAAAATATCTCCACCTAGTTAACATAGTGAATAGTGTAGATAATGTATTCACTCTGTGTGCATCATTCTGTGTGTCTGTCTGTGCACAGCAGCATGATGTGATAATATTAATGATGTCATAATACAGTTTGTGTATTGTTTGTGATGTCACCAGCAGCAATGCTTGTAGAGATGCAGGGAGTGGCGAATGCTATAAACTAATGCTATAGCAATAACATTAATAAAGAAATAATTTTTGTCAGTTATTTTATTATTAACTAACAAACTTACAAGATGCAGTTAAATTACTATTTTGTAACTTGGCACAGATATGCACTCTGACGAGCGCCTTCTAGTATATTTACATACACACAGTGTTTGAATGGCCGTTCTGAAGATAAACCTGAGCTACCCAGCTGGGCCAGCTCCCATTGTTTCTCACTCTCCACTCATCCAGGTTGTGTGCATCTGTTCTGGTCAATTGCCAAGTTTCACTCCAAGGACTGAGCTATTTTTGGAACTGTGATCAGTAATGCTCTTTTCATTGCATGAGAACAGTTGGAAGGGGCATGACAACTGACAGAAAGCATAACAGTCGTTGCTAGCAAAACTATAATCTGTTTATTGCCGTGAAAGGTTTGATTTATCTGAGCTTTCAGCTTACTCATTGTTGTTACTGTGGAACATGACTGACAGAATTTGAAGTTACCAGGATCTTTCAGCCCGCTCTCTGGACTATCTGAAAGCAACTCTAATGGTATACTGTTCACCTGGTAGCATTTGTTCATAGCTTTTTTATTCACTGTGGCACATTAATGTTCAAGATGGAATTTGAATAAAACTTGTATGGCCTACACTATTCATGCTAGCATGGAATGGAAGTAAAACTGTTTGGATGACTATTTTAGTTAATAACTTCAGTATTGTAATTGTAATGTCTTGCCTCTGTTACCAGCTAAATTTACTGTCTTGCTCTTCTTTAGGCACAGTGATAATTCCATTTTTCTCTGGACTAAATAATGATCAGTTCTCTCCAAGGTTGACCACTTTTGATTATCCCTTGTTATGTAGTTTGGGTAAAAAAAATTTAGACTGCCGTACTGCTAACAAGCGTTTGTCTTTAAAATATTGTTAGTCATTGGTATGAAGTGTGATTGATTGTAATATTTGGATTTATTCAGCAAGCACACAACATGATCTGTGTCAGTGTCACTGATGTTGCAGCATCCGTAGCTGCTCACGAGTACTTCCTAAAAGTGGTTCCGACAGTCGTTGATGAAGTCGGTGGAAAGGGTCCACTGTATGCCTGTCAGTACACTTATGCAAAGAGGGTTAGTGTCTAAATGCTATTATCAGTGCAAGTTTATGCATTTTGTTTGACATGGCTGATTGCTAGGCTCGACTGACTCCGAAAGTCAAGAATTTTTCTCCACATAGTGCACTATCTTGATAATGCATTTTGGTAGTTTTTTTTTAAAATTCATTATAATATTTTTATTGTAATTGTTGTTTGTAGTTAAACCCGTTCTTTCTGTTTTGTCTTGGTGAATAAAGATCATTTCCAACCTTTACTTACTAACATGTTGACATTTCGGCAGCTGCTTCTTTCTTTGGAACAATTTCTGTTTGCCACTAGATTTTGCCATTATCAAATGAACAAACTGTCAAAGACACAAAGAAGTTGACAATTTCAACTAATTTGAACACTTATCTGTTATTGTTTTCAAGTTTAACTTGCAAGTTTATTAAAACATGGCCAGGCTTTGCTAGCTGTGTACCTGTATTTCAGGTGTATGTATTGCCTGGGCCTGGAAAGCTGCACCCAGCGGTTTGGTTTCACTACGATCTCAGTCCAATAACAGTCAAGTACACGGAGAAGCGAAAGCCACTATACAGCTTTGTTACAACAGTTAGTGAGCTCTGCTGCATTTTGACACAATTTAGTTCATTTTAAGTAACTTGCTATGTCATGTGCTTTATTGTCCTGTTGTATTTGTTGACTCCAGGGCCGTATCATTCATGAGGCTGGTGAGGCTGAAGCCTCAGGGCCTGGGCGTGGGCCCGGACCATGCGCCCCGAAATTTTTGAAGAGCAAATGTGCGGTCTTCTAGACTAAAACTTTTGCTAATTCTGCTTATAACAGTTCTTTTTTTCTGCTTGCTTCACTCGCAGATTATCTGTACCTCTATTTACACGCGAGAGCTAGCGTGTATTAGCTACAGTAATTCTGACTGTCCGTCTGTCTGTCACAGTCCGGTACCGATTTGAGGACAGGTGAGATAGAGACTTTGGGTTTTCACCGTATGATAGCCTACAGTTTCTAGTATTTCGTGACAAAATTTCATGTCGCTGTGTCAAGGGGATCCCCATGAACAAGGGGCGACACAAGGGCATCCTTCTAAAAAGATATTATTTTACCACTATTGGCTGGTCTAGTGTGAAAATGGTTGCAGATAGGCACAGACATGCTGCTTATCATAACAAGCACTGGCGATGAGCTTCTTAGGAATGTCAACATCGATGCTCTTGGATGACATTGAACCCCCAAAATAAGGGGTTTTAGTGAATTCTTTTGCGATATCAGGCTGCGACACACATTTCAAAAGTGAACTGCACCAAAATGGCTGGAGATAGACTGACAACTTGCGTATAAAATGTTTGGTATTTTAGCTAGATTCCCTATGTTCAAGGAGGCCTGCACATGTGGGTGTCAAAGAAAGGTACCCCTAAAAAGCGGTTATTTTTGTGCTATTGGCTTGTCTATTATGAAAACGGTTGCAGATAGGCACAGACATGTTGCTTACAAGCACTGATGACATGCTTTTTAATGGTACCAACATTGATGACCTTGAATGACCTTTTTGGAGATTTTTTGCAATTTTCAACTGCAGAAAAATGGATTGCAACAAAATGGATGGAGATAAACCAAGATTACCTGCAAACAGGAACTGCTATAGGCTCTTTCATGCATCTCCTGAGCATTAGCTCAGATTTTTGGTTTGAAATTTGTTTCGCCACCGTTGTTTGCAGTTATTGTTTAAGCAAAGAAAGTAACAGTACAAGTAGAACTAACAAAAATTCAATATTGCAAGTATATGTACGAGGGGCCCACAGTCACTTTCAAGCCTCAGGGCTTGAAAGGACCATGATCTGGCCCTGGTTGATTCTTTTACTTTTTCAGTGCATAATTCATCTTCAGCTTCAGCTTATTGTGTAGCAGATAGAATTTTGGTTGCAGATGTAAGTAAATAAATATTTGGCTTGTGAGAGAGGAAATTGCTAAAAAGGCTGAGTGGCCTACCAGAGATCGATACTATAGTACTATACATCAGGGAGTGACAAGGGTAGCTAACTGAGTCATTTAGAGTGGCTTTATGTTAACACATTTATTTTGATCATAACTAAATACGAATCTCATCCAATGCCAAACAAAACAGTATATTCAAATTTTGTCATCATCTGCTACATACGTGAACATTAAAACAGAATTTCTTCCACAATATTTTGTCACAGCTCATTTTAGCAGCAGTTCATAAGCACTGCGACATTGCACCATTTGTGATAATTTGCATTAACGTCAGCAGTTTTTTGTCAAATTCAGTTAGGTCTGGTTGGTTTCTGTGGTCCTGTTGTTTGTTTCCCATTTGGGGGCAGAGGTCAAGATCACAGTATGTTAAGAATACCATTTGAGGTTTTTCTGCAATGTTTTACATTACATGGCACTGCGTTATATACTGTACTGTCTGTTTCATTTCACATAGATGCTGAAAATGTGCTGTTGTTTTGTTTTGCTAGGTGTGTGCTATTGTTGGTGGAACGTTCACAGTTACTGGCATCATTGATTCAGTTGTATTTACTGCATCGCGAGTTTTCAAGAAGGCGGAGATTGGAAAATTGAGCTGATGTTGATGTGGTAATTTGTGAGCTTTGACCACTGATGCCATTAATATTGTGTGTGTGATATTACGTTGCCCTTGCTTCAGAATACTGCCACGTTCATCGCCTGATTTGCTAACTTGTTATTAATGCTGTCACCTCTGCTGTTAACAGTCACGTTTTTTGCGATTTTATTGCATATTTTTGTGTGATCAGTGTTTTAGCATATACAACAAGGTGTAAAATGTACCTTTTAAAATGATACATAGATATAATACATGACATGTAACTTATTTTTGTATTGTGTAATATGTGGTGTAGGAACTTTTATTGTAGTGTATTTTTTTGTTAATGAGTTGTTTAAAATTGAATATGAATTTTTATATGACCTCATTTGCTACCTAACCTATTTGTGTCGCAATCTTTTCACCAGTTTTTGTCAGATACCAAAATAATTGTTAGAATCACCAAACTGTATGCTTGAGAACTCAAAAATACGGTTTTTCATGGATACTAAACATGGGTATTGTGTGGTTAGCAGTTGTTGATTTGTAAGAAACAGCATTGGAGCTGCTTGTTATTGAAATGACTGAAGCTCAAGTTATTGTTGCATAATGCAAACTCGTTCATTATTATACTGTACTATACTTGCAAGTAACAAGTTAATTAATTCTATTTTTTCTTACTTGTTAGTGATAATTGTACATTTTACATTAAAGCTAATAAATTTAGAGGGAGACTTCTGTTGTTTCATGTAAATTATTTTGCTTAAATGGCGTTAGAGAAACTTCAGTGGCATGTGCATTTATTCACTGCATGATATATCTAAGA
>Ga0209367_1001643_pt1 | contig 28043 bp, 16 predicted proteins | sample WorMetLIZISLAND2_FD_187412 | JGI IMG/M metagenome (GOLD analysis project Ga0209367, IMG submission 187412) | Marine gutless worms symbiont microbial communities from Max Planck institute for Marine Microbiology, Germany - Olavius geniculatus... ...
AGCTAAAAGTGTTCCAGCTTCAGGGGGCTTTGCTTTCTGACTCCCTGACCAGGGGCTCTGCCCTTAGACCCCCTGGGGGCTCTGCCCCCAGGTCCCCTATTATAGAGGCCTCACACTCGTATTGGGGGGAAACTCCAACTCTTTAACGCCGGCATTGGTCGTGACCCCATTATCTATGAGGCGCTATATCTCCGTAACTGTGCCAAAAGACGCCTGCGTTGAGGTATAACAAGACAAATGTCAACTAGCGTCATCGACCACTATTGGAAATTTTTTTCCTTTCAATTCCTAAAAAAGGTAATATTTTTACGCGCGTATTAGCTACGGTAATTCTGTCTGTCTGTCCGTCCGTCTGTCACAACCTGGTACCGTTTGGAGACCAGGTGAGGTAGAGACTTCGGGTTTTCACCGTAAATAGTTAAAGTCTCTAGTATTTTGTGACAAAATTTCATGCCACTGGGTAAAGGGGGTCCCCACGAACCAGGGGGCGAAATAGGCCCACCCACTTAAAAGGCGTTATTCTACCACTATTGCCTCGTCTAACGTGAAAATGGTTGCAGTACAGGCACAGACATGCTGCTTATCATAACAAGCACTGGCGACAAGCTTTTTAGGAATGACAACATCGATGACCTTGAATGACCCTGAACCCCCGAAAATATGGGTTAAGTAAGTAAGTAAGTAAGTAAATTTAATTTATAAAGCGCACAATGTCAGCGAGAAACTCACTGAATCTGAGATTATAGTTAATTTTTCTCGATTTTGGGCTGCGAGACGCATTTCAAGAGTGAATTGCGACAAAATGGCTGGAGATAGACCAAGATAACCTGCGTATGAAATTTTCAGCATTAAATGTAGGTTTTAGCAGTCCACGTACGGACCCTGTAGGTTCAAGGAGGCCTGCGCGCACGGATGTCAAAGACGGGTACCCATCTAAAAAGTGGTTAATTATCTGCTGTTGGCTTGTCTGGTGTGAAAATGATTGCAGATAGGCACAGACATGCTGCTTATCATAACGAGCACTGGTGACGAGCTTCTTAAAAATGGCAACATTGATGACCTGGAATTACTTTAAATTTAAACCCTAAAAATAGGGGGTTTTAGTGATTTTTTTGCGATTTTTGGCTGCAAAAGAATAAATTGCGACGAAATGGATGGAGATAGACCACAATTACCTGTGAACAGGAACTGCTGTAGGCTCTCGCACGTATCATGAGCATTAGCTCAGATTTCTTGTATGAACTTCGGGAGACAATTTTCAATAACGACCTCGACGCCAGTCACTATTGGTATAATATAAAACGGGTCTCAATTAGACGCCGGGTCTCTAATAGAAGCCGAAATAAACGAAAAAGCTCTTAAAAGAATACAAAAGAAAATGATGCGCGCGAGGAGTACATTAGATTGGTCACAATCTAATAATATTTCTTGTATTTAACTGCTTTTTACTTGGAGACAGGTGTTTTACTTATTTACTTACATCTAATCTAATCATAGCCGTCGCCGTTGTTATAATCATTATTACCGCAAGTTCCTGCCCATGCAAGAACAAAGCGATCTGCAGTATTCCGTGAATTATTCTGTCTGTTCGCCCGTTATATAGCTTAAATTAGTTGTCATTAACCCCCCATGATTCGAATAAGATAATCTAACTTTGATTTGTTGCCCAAAATGCCAAATCGAAAATCACTGCGTCGGTGCGTCCCAATTTTTTTGGAACAAAACTTATGGGCTAATTTGTCACTGTTCTTAAGTCGTTGGAAAGCTGACAAATAGACATTTTGTCTTTGCAGATGCTCTCGTTGCTGCTGGCACTCCGGATATGGCGCGTCTGAAGACGTCACGTGAGCGAGAACTGGAGCAAGAGTTGATGCAGTCGGCCGAGCGTGAACGGCAGCAGGAGAAGGATCTGGAACAGTTGAGAGATGAGCGAAGTCGTCTCCAAGAACAGCTGCAGAGCTCACAGCGCGGGTACGAACGGGAGAAAAGCAAGGCCGAGAACTTGACTGAGCAGCTGAACGCAGCGTCTAACACTGAGAGAGGTCTGCGCGATGAACTGAGTCAGGCACAGGCACAACTCAAGACGCTGTTGGACGCGAAGAAGAAGGAAGGAGAGAAGCGTATGTCGGAACTCTCGAAGAGAGAAAATAAGCTGGAAAATGAAACGGAAGACGAGAGAATTCTACGCATTTCCGAGGAATATCGCAGAGCAAGTACGTTACGTTGATATTTTTGCCACCAAACTTCAAACAAGTAAATTTTAGATTACTGTTTGGATTACTGACTTGGAGATGAAAATCTTTAAACGAATGGGAACAAGCAGTTATATTGTTGTCCTCATTTTGTTTATTAGGCCGCCCGGAACGGTAGTTCTCGGAAGGCGTTATGTTTTACTGCTGTTTATTTATTATTTTTTTCGTCAAATTTTTACCATCGGCTGCCTGGAAGACTCTAGTTTTAGGAACCCTACAGCTTTTCTATAAATTCAAAGGGGGTCACCTCGAACGAGGGCGCTAAGAGAGAGGAGTGGTGGGCAAAATTTGCGATTTTTGGCCAATAAGTCGCTGTATTTCAGTAACGGTGCGAGATAGGGCCTAGGTTACTCACTAATTACTCACTCATTAATCACTATTAGGAAGTCGTACACTGGCTCTCGATTGGAGCCGAATTCAATGACCTTGAATGACCTTGAACGCCAAAATAGAGGGCTTTATAGATTTTTTTGACGATTTTGGGCTGCAACACAAATCTGTATTATTTACAAGGTGGCGCCACGGAACTATCGTTATGCGATCCAGATAGAGAATTTGGTATTTGTATATTAACTTAGCGTGAACACCCCAATTTTCAGCTAAACTACTGAACTGGAAGTGCTATAGGTTTTCGCGCGTCTCGTGAGCATTAGCTCAAATTTTTTGTATATTCTAGGTCAAAAAATTTGGGGGCCTGCCCCTTTTTTAAAAAATGGGGGGGGGCAAAACATGCTAAATTTGGCCTGATTTTGCATCACTTCAGATTTTGGCCGCGAATATCTCCGTAACAGATGGGAATATTCAAAGTCGGTAAACTAAATACTCGACTGCAATTCCTTCCGCGTTAGACAAAAAATCCGGTGAACTTTGGTCCACTAACCACAGCGTGTACGCGGCTAATGTTTACCCACTAAATCGACTTTTTCGGAAGACCATATTTCGGCCCCTAGGGGTGCTGCGCCCCGAAATTTTTACACGCGCTATAGAGTGGCCAAGTTTTGCTAACCCACACCCCATCGGAAACGAGGCCCCTTACAATTTTTCAAAGGGGTTAAAAATTGGTCAAAAATTCAGCGTATTAGCGCCTATAACTTTGGGGTTAGGGGAGTAACCCCATAAAACTTTGCCACAGGACGTGCCATAAGGTGGTCATTATCACTTATATACAACATTGGGGTCACCGCTTTCTTAAAATTTGGGAGGACAAAAAACGTCCAAAATTCGGTGGGATTAAGGACAACTGTTGACGAATATCTTAAGAACCGGTCAACATATTGAAAACAGGAAACAAATTTCATTGAGAACAATCCCTGTTGCGTTGAACAAAAATTTGGTGAACTTAGGTTTACTAACAAAAACAGTTATAGACGCAGATGTTGACCTACCCAAAATCGACTGTGCGCGCGATTTTGGACAACTTTAGACTTTGATCGCACATATCTCGGGAACGGATAGAGATATCGACAAAAACGGCGTTCTCAACTACGATCAATTTCACGTCGAACGCAAAAAAACTGGTGAACATGGGTTCACAAATAAAAAGTTTTGTTTTCTCGTTTTGAACCATCCAAGTTCAACATTGTGCTTGCTATATATGTGCAATTGCGTTCGGGCCACGTGACTTTGCTGCGAACGCAATTTCAACCCCTTAACTGTCCCCCAATCGGACTTGCGGCGCCGGGCGGCCTTACGTTGGGCTCTGCCCCATATTTCTAGTTATTATTATTTTTTTATAATTATATAAAGTAGAATTATTGAAATGTTACTATGGCCTAAAAATATACCAGGGGTCCGGTTTAAAAAAGTTTATTTAGACACAGTGTAGACATAGTGGCCCGAATGCAGCGAGTCTGTTATCAGGGAAATATTAAGATTTAACTTATTTTTTACTGCGCCATGAATGACGAAAACCTTGAAGGGTCATTACACATTGCTATGCCAATCAGTCACTGAGAGCAATATAGCCCTGGGTCTACGATTTTGCTTCTTGTGTTTTGACTGTGAGTGTTTGGAACTCGATCAGTAATACCCCTTTTACACGATCGAGCAAACATCGATCAAACATCAAGCACTCCAAGCAGGCCTGATGGAACCCCAACCGCCCCTGGCTCAAATGTAGGCATAGGCTTTGCCAACAGCTAATCACGTGTTATATAGGCTTTCCAATTACAACCCTTCCGCCTTTCTAATTAACATGCTTATTACCATAGCTCGTCGAGCAGACGTCGAGCAATTAACACGTGTATTCTGAATACATTTGCTCTACGTTTGCTCGATCGTGTAAACGGGGTATAAAGCATAGCAAACATCGAGCAGACATCGAGCAAACATCGAGCAAACATCAAGCAGGCCGGATGGAACCCCGCCCTTTGGCTCAAATGTTGGCCTAGGCTTAGCCCACAGCTGATCACGTGTTATATAGGCCTTCCAATTACAACCCGCCCGCCTTCCTCGTAGAGCTAGCTCGATGTTTGCTCGATCGTGTAAACGGGGTATAAACAGTAGATGTGCCGACACTGTAGTTATTTTGTCTGTGCGTACACTGTTATACAGGCGTGAGCGTTTATTCGTTTCCACTGAGCGAGGAGATCATTGCAATGGCGTTAATTGGCCAGCAGTTGTACGTGCTGCGTCGAAGAAAATGCGAAGAACTCGACGTCTACTCGACCGCCGACTACAGCCTTCTGCGTCGAATCAACATAGATGCTCTGAACAAGAACGGCGACGTCAGCCTGCCCACAGACGAAAAATACTGGGTGGACATGGCATCGTGCCCCGTGAAAAGGTGCCTTTATCTTATCTCAGAGTCGTCCACTGTGCACAGAATTGATTTGCCTGGAAAGATTAGCCAGTGCAAGATCGCTGACAACTTGAAGGTTTACGGTATTTCGGTGGAACAAAATTGCAATTTGCTAGTGAGCGCGTATCGTTGCGGAGGCCCATACGTGCGTAGCGGCCAGGATTCGCGTTGTACACTTGTTGAGTGGAATTGGGAGGCTTCTAAGGTAATTCGCCAAGTAGCACTGACTCTGGAAATTGGTGGAGCTCAGCCTGAATATTTCTCGTGTCACCCCTTGCAGCTGAGCAGTGGCAGCGTCGTTGTATATCATCGTAGTGTTAGGGGATACTCAAGTGATAGTCATCATCGAGTTTCCATAGTAGGCAAAAGAAAAGACGGTAGTCAAGAATGTGAAATCAGATTCTACGGTGGCAGTTACGGAGGCACCACGGTGGGACGTTTAAATGCGCCGTGCCACATGGCCGTGGATCCAGAGACAGAATCCATCTTTGTGGCTGATTCCGGGAATGGAAGAGTGATCGTCCTAAACCGTTCCCTGTTGTTCCTACGCAGCATCACCGACGGCATGGTGAGTTACAGCAGCAGAGTAGGCCTAAAGCGAATTTGTTACGATCACGTAACACGGCGTCTCTACGCCGGATTGGCTGACGAGGGTGGCGGAGTGCTGAAAGTTCTCAAGTTCTCAAAGGCCGCAGCTGCGGACCGATCATCCAGATTCCGCCATTAACACACTCTGCAGTAACTTATAGTAACTTGCATTAAACGTACGACGAATACGGACCCTACAACAATTAAATGCTTCGCTGGTGAATTTTGCAATAGAGTGTTCAAAAATCTGACAATAGTATGCTTATCAACAGCTTGCTGAACAATCTGACATTGTCTCTGCATGAAGCATGTAATTATGTCGACAAAGCCAAAGGCTCTGGTCAACTTCCTGGCTCATCAAACTGTTTGAAAGAAATCTCCAGCTTGACTGCACAATCTCTTCTTGCACTCGGCAATGACGTCACATCTGCAGCGTCGCTGTTCTTCTACTATTGTAGACGTAGAAATGACTTATTATTTCGGCCACTATAAAGACGTAGAGTGACAATGACCATATAGAATTGTGTTGTTTGCTGGCGGTCTTCAAGCCATGTGTGGTCGACTGATCTGATAAAAAATGTAAGGTGATCAGGAGCGTATTTGTATGAAAAGGGGACAGGTGCACGTTTCATGTGTACATTTTCAAATGTTCACATTATAATTTCATTTGCTCTTACAGCCCATAGTGCGACCCAAAACTAAAACCACTTTCGACAAATTTTACACAAAATTCTAGTTGCACGCCAAAGGGACAGACGCAGGGCCCTCCAAAGTCCAAATATGCCCTTGAATGTGATAATGATGACTGAATTGTATTATGTGAACTGTATGCAGTCTACAACCGTCTTCGGACTATCGCCTATGCACGTTAGGTATTAGACTGCACTGCTTAGTTATTGTTTAGTAATTATTTTCCGTTCTCAGTTTTGACAAGAAAGCTACGGTTGTTGCGTTGCATAATTTAGCAGACTAGGTGTAAAAAATTGCGTGCTTCCCTAGAAAAAACTTATTGCAAAAATACTGTTTGCATTTAGCCTGAAATGTTGCAGTATCTTTACTTAAGTTCTCGAGAGTACTATTTAGTGTGTCACTTCGTTTTTATGAGCTGTTTGCTAATATTACCTGACAGGTTATGATATAAAAGTGAATAATAAAAAATTTCCGCCCCCGTCCCTATTTTTGCCGGCTGCAGCCTGAAGCACGAATTTTTTTGCGCTTTAGGGGCCTATAGCATTTCGCTTTAGCATTGGCCATAATTATGCTATAGACTGCACTGCTTGGTTTTTGTGCAATAATTATAATTATTTTGCGTTTTCAGTTTCGACAAAAAAGCTATTGCTACGGTTGTTGACCTTGTTGTTTTGCAGAATTAACAGACGAGCGCCTACAGATAGTGCGTCAAAAAGCGAACATACGGCGATTCGTAGATTAAAATAAAATTTATACAAAACGTCTCCACGCTAACACCGCTGACCGTTTCTGTATAGGTTGAAAGTTTATGCTTAGTTGCGCTTATTATATTCTACAGCAATCGACCGAGTATGTTGTTTTGTATCGGCTTGAAAAACGTGATATTACGACCATCACACGAGCAACGTTTTTTTCCCAACGCCGTATATACATGTAAGACAACTTATAGCAGTTAATAGGTGATAACAGGTTGCATCGTTAAATCATAAGTGCACGCCGAGGTATCTGGTCGGCTTGGCTAGTTCCTTGATTCTTGCAGATGGAACTGCCTTCAGCGCTGCTTTGGATAGTGGACGAACCATCTCCGTGAGTTCCGTTATGTCGTAAATTCTGTACACCAGAATACGATACACAAACATTATTCTACATTAAAGTCAATTGTGATTAAGGAAGAATTCTACTTTACCCGACCCGCAGGTAACATATCGGGTCTGGTATACCCGCGGGTAGATTACGGGTAGACCCGCAAGCCTCTACGTGACACTAAGAACGCTCATCCATTAGTAAGGCGTTTACTTATTTATTTTTTGCAGTATGAAAATCGTACAATGAATAGGCCCCTAGTGCACACAAAACACCGAATGAACGCACTGTCTAGAGGTGCGTACAGAGCGACGTATGACTGAAATGAACTGAACTTAATTTTAACGAACTAACTAATGAACGGATGCGCAGGACGAGCTCATTGGTCATTGGTTCACGCGTATACGTACCCGTAGTCACGTAGACACCGTAGTCACGTAAACACCAACGCCGTTAGACGGTGCCCACTGTGAAGCATTACTGCTTGATCATTGGTCAGTTCGTCAGAAACTAAACCATGTCAGTTCAGCTCAGCTCAGTTCAGTTACGTCGCTCCGTATGCGCCTTTAGGCTAACAGAAACGCAGTTACTGGTTGATAAGTCAACTCCTGACAGGCAGAAATTGAGAAGTCCAAAAAGCAACTGTTGATGAAATATTTGCAGTAACTCGTCTACGTGCTGTGGACACAAGAGTGATTCAACATTATTTTGACGTGCTGTCCAGCACGATGTGACTGACCAGCAAGATCCCGACTAAACCCATACGAAAAGAAGGGTAACACTATTCTTACTGGGTGACAAAGACACACGAGACTCGGAACGTTCTGTGAGCACACCCAGAACAGCCTCTATATATAGGACAATGACATTTGATAGAGAGCAAGTACTTTGATCGCCTACACACTGAAAGAAAACTCAAAACTGTAATGTTCACATTTGCGACAAAAAAAATTAAAACAAGAAGCCCAGCTGTCGCTAAAATGGACCGGCCGTAACGCCTGTGTCCGAAAGCATGCAGAGTCCGACTGCCGGACGCCAATAGAAAGCTAGTCCCTAGAGGTGACTACCGTACACTGTACGATAACGCTACAACATTGTACCACAAATGCAACCGTAACCGTATAGTACGGTCGACCAACAAAATCAAAACCTGAAGCATTTAGGCTCAAGGCTGATCGTCATATTATGCATGAGTTATGTTTTGGTTCTGCTCTACTTTTATCCATTAAGCCACCGCTGTGTTAAATTACACTACTTCGATTTGTTATGGACCTGTGTTGTGAAACCAGTGATGTAGGCTAGTCACTGTGACCAAAAGTTTGGTCTCGCTATGCTTGACACGAAAACAAAAGTAAAGTTTTGGTCTTGATCTTGAGCAAAATGTCATACTTGCATCACAATAATGTGACCTTGACGTGCTGTACTGCTTGTTGTGTAACCGATCTATAACAAATCGAAGAAAGTGGAGTTTGGGCTTTATAGCCAAGAATCGCAGTGTAACTTGCTGGTCGCGTGAGTAGTTCTTGTGAGCTGCTATCCTGCAAATATGTTCTGAAGCGACGGCTGCCATCGCGCCTTTCGACGGCGGCGTTATCATCTGCTGTGTGTGCCACAGATAGATCAGCCTGCATCCGGTATAAACACCCCAATCACAAAATCAATTGTGCGTAGGCATACACTTCTGCAGCGGGCCTACAATATATACAAAACATATGTACAAAATTTATAGGTCTACTGATAGTGACATAGCCAGGAACTGGATGTACACTGTGTCTCAAAAAACATCCCCGACATTTTTGACTGTAACTTGAAAACCAATCATCACATTTTGATAATTTTTGGTATGAATATTCCTGACATAACTTGCCATCAAATGACCGTTCAGTTTTCCACCTTACCTAATGTATGCTTCTGCACTACCTAGGGAAAGCAGATCAAGCGAAATGTGTGTTGAAATAAACAAAAAACCTAAAAAAACATCCCGGACATTATCGATCATAACTTGAAGAAAGATTACCAAATTTAATTAATTTTTGGCTTAAATATTTCTGACACAACTGTCTATTAAATATGTTTCTTAGTTTCCAACTCACCCATTGTCTGCTTTTGTACTACCTGGGGAAAGCAGACCAAGCATAATACGTGTTGAAATGAATGAAGAAACGTCAATAAATTCCATCTGTCCTAATCTGTGGGCCCCAAACAGCCCGTCTATTACAAGGTTTGACTGTCATGCAGCAGTGTATCTACCAGGTGAAGTTTAGGAATGTTTGTGAAGTCAAGAAGCGACTGGTACAGCCTGGATTGGTCTGGAACAGAACTTTTTTGATACTGCTGTCAATGAATGGAGAAAGCGTCTCCTTGCCTGTGTTCGCATAGTGGGCCAACACTTCAAGCAATTTTACTAGCCTACAGGCAGTTGAAAAATAAACAACTGGATAAAATATCGGCCAAAATGTCCGAAATGTGAGTAAAATGTGTTTTACGCTTTATGTTAATTAAGCAATCATATCGCATTGTATAAAAAAGTGATATTTCGCTGGTTGTGTTTTCCCCCACAGTGTAGAAGGAGAGGCAATTAAGGGGTGGGGTGTGCTGAGCGATATCTCCTCCTCACCAGAGGGAGGGTCTGGGTAGGAAACTGCTCTTTCCCCAATTTGTTCATTTTTTGGTGCTAAAAGGTGTTTTGGTGCGTTTTCGGACCATTTTGAGTAACTTAGGCCTATTAGTTTCCTGAGGGGCACGTGCCCTCACTTAGTGCTTCCCTGTGGCTATGCCAGTGCCTACTGAGAATCCAGTAAGACAAGCGCAGAGAACATTCGACAACAAATTTCTCAATAAAATAGTGAAAGGTGCAACAGAAAACATTTCCGACTTGACTTTCAGTTTGAATGGTTTAAGTTGTTTTTGTTTGTTAGGCTACCTACCACTGGCGGATCCAGAAGCTGGAAAAGAGGGGCATATGGAGAGCGCCGTAGCGCGAGCCTATAATGTAAGTCTGAGAGCTTAGCCCACTCGTGGTCTAGCTGGGCAGGGCCCTTAGTCAGGGGATCAGGGACAAACCTCCTTCCCGGAAGCTGAAAGCGTTTCGGCAATCATGTGCATAATTTCCGTTTAAATATGTCATGCTTTTTTGAATACGTCGTATTTCCATTTAGGCCTATGTTCACATGCTACTCCAAAGAAAACTGCAACATCATTTCTTGTGTAATATATAGCTCGCTCCACTGCATTTAATACACTGTCACTATTAGGTTAGTGTGTTACAACTGTATGCTGTAAATGCTTATCTATCATTGCATGTCTGGCATGACCGATGCATAGCGAAAGGGCCCATCGGATTTTTGTCTATAACTTTTAGCCACAAGCTGGGATCAATGGGGCAAATTGTACAATGATTCTGCATAAAATTACCTTTCCAAAGATACCAAATATGGCTTGTAACCAATTTTGTTCCGGTATGTTGTAGGACTGTCCGACTACATTACCAGACGGCCGATCCAAATCTCGAAACTTTTCAGTGTGTGACTTTTTTCCACAGACTGTCGGAAATATGCTAGGCCTAGCTTATGGCAGCATACTATCGGTCATATGGCGTAAATAACTCAGTAACAATGTTCGGTATCTAAACTCACGTGATAGGGGCACACCAGCGTCGACAAGGGTTTCTCCAGCACCATATCGTATCATTAGCAGCCATCGTCAGCTAGGCCTTAATCGGCTACCACGACGTCGATCTTTTACCACTCCACATATCTTCGACACAAAACCGCTAGGCCTAACACATTTCGGGCAATAGAGGTTACAGTTACTACTTGCAGCTATTGCACATTGGTGTTACTATCAAACGAGTGTGATGAAGATTTGTTATAGTGCACGCCGAAGATGTCCGGATTCTTATAAGTTCGACCGCTTGTCGTTCCTTAAATCCGATGACGTTTGTTTTCAAGCTACGCGCATTGTAGTCCGCAAGTCGACCTGCACAGAGATCGCGTCGCCCATGTGAAGAACTGAATTCCGTGACGCCATCAATCACACGACGTCACCCAGTAAAACTGCTGCTGTATCTATTCACGGCAAGCTTGATTCATTTGTGGACCTTATTTATCACATACAGCTATACTCAGTTATGTCTCTAATCCCATATCTCTATTTTTATGCGCGACAGCAGATACTACAATAGCCCTAGATGTAAAAAAAGTTCCAGGAAAAATTAAAAAAGTTAAAAACACGTTAAAAACGTGGCAAGAATAAAAAAACGTTTAGACGTTCAATAAATAACGATGGCCATAATTTGTTCAACCTCTTGCCTAATGCTGTAAGTGCAGTATACCTTGAACTATAGTTTAGATAGAGAGAACTTTGTTAATTTCAATTCTACCGTGTGGTCATATGACCACAGAATTAAACTAACCAAATATACTAGCTTTTTTAGTATATTTGGATTAACTAAATAAAATATATTAGTTGCTAAGACCTATTATTTCTTTTCTGTGATTCCAAAAGTGCTTCTCTAAGCTTTTGATGAGATTTTTAATGCACGTTTTTTTAAAATAATAAACGTTGAACAAAATAAAAGTTAAAAAACGTGGCAAGAATAAAAAAAAACGTTAAAAACGTTTTTTACATCTATGGCAATAGCGCGTCTTAGCCATCGTAATTATTCTGTTAGGTTGTCCGTTCGTCTGTCTGTCCGTCACTCGGCTGGATCAGTCAAAAACGGTGTAAGGCCTAAGCTAAGATCACCAAATCTTCACCGTCGGTTCCCCCGAAAACTCTTAGTTTCAGGATCCGTAAAGCTTGTCCAGAAATTCGAAAGGTGTCATCCCGAGCGACGGCTGTAAATAAGAGTGGTAGGAAAAATGTGTGATTTTTGTCAACAAGTCGTTATATCTCAGCAACGGTGCGAGATAGGCCTAAGGCCAAGGTTACTATTAATCACTAATTAAAATTTGAAGTCGTCCACGCGTTTTCGATCGGCACCGAAAGCAATGACCTTGAATGACCCTGAACATCAGAATAGGGATTTTATTTTCTTGCAATTTTAGCCTGCGGCACACCTTTCAACAATGAATTGCACAGAAATGACTGGAGATAAATACAGGAAAACTTGCATAATATAAAATTTTTTAACACAGAACGCCGATTGCTAGGATATGTGAGCTTAGATTTGTTCGTAGTGAGCCTTCATACATGCACTGCTGTCGCGCCGTTCTCTCTGCGTTAGCCAAACTTTCTTGTATATTTCCGGAAAAAGAGCAGGATTGGTGTTCGGCTCTCTTCCCTAGACTCCTTTCAGCTCGTCGTGCACTTACTAAACACTTCTAACACATCAAATTTACACCAGTTTTTTTCTACTGTCGATGGTGACTGAATTACTATAAGCATTAAGCATGTCTTTTTCAGTGTTCAGCAGAATACATCATATGATAAGAATCCAAATGGTAATGAAATACGAACTTTCTAATTATATACAATACAAATGCAGCAAAATAACATAGCGCACACGGTTTGCGACTGTTACTGTTACTAAATATTTTTTCTGAAACTATCACACGGGCACAACCAAAAGTTAGAGGGCGGTAGCAAAAAATGCAATTTTCTGACAGAGATCACAGGTGCTCAACATTTAAATTTTGTCTCTAAATTCCCCAAAATTGAGGACTCTCATCCCCAAATTTTTTGGGAATAAAATTTTTACGTCTAGCTAAGATTTGGGAGATTGCCCCTTGCCCCAGCCACGACGACACTGGAAACAAAGATCAAAAAAATATCACATCAGTTCCGCATGCACACAGATAATAGTTTTAACAACCTGTCGGTAAATCAGCAGGGCTGTAAAAAAATATACTGTGTGTTAAAGGAGGCTGTCACTTTTAGTTGTACAATAACTTCTGACAAATATAGACCAATTTTAATAAATCTTTCAACCCTGCATTCAGAGATGATAAAATGCAAAACCGTTGAAATGAAATCTGAAATCGTCCACCTCACCTGAAAATCGTTGCTGCCCTACCTTGTGAAATTCCACAATCCAGATCATCCGAAAATGTAATTAACAGCTACTTAATATCTATTTCAAACACTTGTTATAGTAAACTGTACACCTTACCAAAATTCTAGAAAAATCCTTATTCTGTGTAATTTTGCTAAATGACACACAGCAATGTCCCAGAACAAAACATTACCTCCTCAGCACACACCAAACTGACGTCAGGACTCACTACAACAACCATCTCCAGTGGCCACAATAATTAACGGCAATCACAAAAATTGGCTGAAATTTAATAGTTGTTACACTGTAAAGTGTACATGATGTACAGGTATTACAGCAACAAACATAATTATAATACTGCAATAGTGAGCGACAAAATCAGAGTATTGACTGCAGTGAACTAAACGCAGGATAGCGAAACAAAAGAAGAATGTTTGTCCAAGTAATCCGCAAAAGTCTGGGAACATACCGAGATTTTCAAAGTATAGACATTATGGTGATATTTGGTGCAGCTGGTGTTGTACAGTACTACAGGCAATACACGGACAATGTCCCCATTAAAATAACAGCGTAAATTCTAAGAATAAATTGGAAGATTATCTATTCGTCATAAAACTTGATTTTCCAGTTATGCAACCACATAACAGTATATAGCGTATGGCACAAACTAAATCAATTGGCAACTCAAAACGTAACAACTTGTAAAAACAGGACACAGATACAGCAAAATGTGATTACTGAAATAAGCAATGCTAAAATTTGCAGCCAACAAATCATTAAAAGTAATCAAAAAACAAACTAATGCAAACTATCATAACCTACAACAAAACGCTGTCATGCATGCTATTACTAACACTAACAGTTTTTGATAAAAAATTTCTTGTAAACGAAAGAAAATCATAAGTTAAATTTTACATTTCAAAATGTGGAATGTCTAAAATGGATAGATGGAAATCTTAAAATAAAATAGTGCATCTTCTGTTATGTGTTTGAACAGACTCATAGGCTGAAATGGTACATAAATTATACTTAAGAAATTCATCAAAATACAACCATTATTTTATTGTTTTAGTTTACGTTTTGGCAACCGCTGCTGTCTTCTTCAGAATGAGTGTCTGCCAGGTGTTGCTGCGGCGTCCAGTAAGTAATCATAGACGTGTGGTAGTTGGTTGCGTCAAGACCTGAGGCGCGTCCGGTAAAGCCCAAATTCCATTATGCCGACTTTGTGACAAAGTTCGGAACAAGTTCCCGACAAAGTCATGGACACAAATCATGAAAGTCCGTGACATAAATCACGTCGCCGACTTTCACTATTTGTGTCCGCGACTTGTCCCAGACTTTGTCACAGACTTAGTCGCCGACTTTCCCCATGCATTGTAACGGACTAAATTCCATTAGAGTGACACAAACGGGTTTGTCACAGACTTGTTACGGACTTTGTCGCAAACACCTTGACATGTCAAGATGGTTTGTGTCCACGACTTTCCCCGCGGGAAAGTTTCGGTGAAAGTTGGCGTAATGGAATTTGGGCTTAACTTAGCAGCTACGAGCAGCTCGTTGCTGCTACGCTACTGGACACTCGGCTATGGCAAGACAGCTATGAGTCGCTATGAGCATTTTGTAGCGTAAAAATTGTATGCTACGTTAAGGCCCTAGGCCAACGTCCGAGCTTCTGAATGTATCAATTTTTGGATGGTAATTGAACAATCACTCTAAATGTGTCACCGTACAGAATAAAATAACATTAATACAAAATCGTTTGCATAATTACTATTTTTACTCAAAATTCACCTATTACAACCATCAACAACCATCATTGGTGGACAAATATGACGTCTCGTTCGTTTGCACTAGCCATTAATGTAGATTGTTGTCTGACGAAAAATTGTAGCAGCTGGCAGCATATCACAGCCGAAATCTTGTAGCCACTACGTTGCCGGATGTGCCTCTGGTGGAGAGTCATTCCAAAGATGTGACAGTCTAATGTGCAACATCTACAAAGAACTGGTCAGCTAAAGACAAATCAACAACAGCACTAGTAGCAGCAGGTGTACATGTAATAGCAGTACCTCTATTGTTCATAAAGCATCATGAAACACTTCACAAGGTATGAAGGCATAAACATCAAACAAAGCAATTCAGGACAAGCTTGCTGAATAACCACTCACTGAGAACTGCAGTAAATGCTCATACTGTACACAACAAAACAGCAGAGTATGTATCAATTATATGCTACTGTACTTCATACAATGGCCTAAAATCCCACAGTTGAATAATAATAGTTTAATTAGCATGTATAATATGATATAAAAAAAATTAACTATCACTCATTCGTAAACTAAACGGAAAGTCAACAAGTAGGTAAAATACAAAAAGTCAAAATACTGCATGAAAGCAATCCACATGGTTTACAAGAACAAAACCACATCAGATAGTAAGTAGGCCTACACAGTGGTGTACAGAGATTACCAGTATCAGCATGTTTTACATCTTAAGTTACCAGTATTATGACTGACAGTCATCAGCTTCATTCGGTGCAATTATGATAGTACACTGCAAACATGCTTGCCAAATAAACTGTGAAAACAGACCACAAGATTAACCCAGTTGAAAACCACAACACAGGGGAAAAATCACAAAGTAGCAAAGCAAGTTGTCTGGAACTTTATCTGTTGATGTGAATAAGTTCTTTTTTTATGTAAACAAATAAATTGATTTCCATTATAACGGTTGGATTAACTAACAAATAACGATATTTAATTCAGAACTTGCATGTAAAGTAAAAACTACGGTTCTAAAAAAATTTCCGTATACAATTATTTTCAAATAAACAAGCACATTTAAAATGTGAATAATTAATAGCAAATGTTGGAATTGTGCAAACGATATAAATATGCAGTGTTTCACAGTTTATATGGCATTACATTTACAAAGAGTGCCACTTTTTGGCCCACTTAGCAGAGCAACAGTCAAAGATGATTCTGCAATGGTAGAATGAAAACGCATGCTTGTGCAGCATGAAATAATTCACACAGTCTCAAGTCCAGTGCTAGAGCCAGCACGACGACCAACGTCCAGCTGGTTTGCCATGGACTCTATCTCCTCGAGACCCTTCGCTGACCTCTCGACCTTGTGCGCCACCAGCTGGCGGTAGAAGTTCACTGCGAAGACGACAAAGATGACGAGGGCGGGAACGATGATGACTGTCGAGACAATCGGTGCACTGTGGCTGTGGCTGTCAAACCGAACCCAAGCAAGAATCGCCATCTGGATCAGAAACAGCAAGATGCCCACTCCAGTAGAGGATATCCAAGCCATCTCCACGTAACAGCGCATACGGTCGTGTGGCGATTCCTGGACCGCGGCGAGGTTGTGCACGTTGCTGATGGCCTCAATGTTAGGCAGGATGCACGTGCTGATCATGAGAGCAAGCAGGTGTACGGCTACAACCAGAGTTGTGCAGATGCTGAACGCAATCAGGAGACCTTCGGGGATGTCATTCCGCAGCTGTATCTCAACCATTGCAACCTTAACAACATTCAAAAACATACACAATGCACATCAGTGTTGGCTAGGTACTTTATGTCTGAAATAGTTTATTCAATCACTGCCATTATGACTTAAGAAAATAACTGTTCTGCAACAAAATTACAAGTTTTTGGAGTAGTCTACTTGCACACATTGGGCGAGGTCAGGTTTTGTTGAAACATTAGTCACAAACCAAGCATCAACATCGGCTGATTTATCTTTACACATAAACTTCATAAACAGAAGTCCACAGAGAAAATGAATGACAGAAATTACAAAAATGGAAATAAGAGAAATTGCAAAAAACCAAAATTTTTAGTTAATTAGTTAAAAATTTTGCACTTAAAACTCATCATTTATAATGTGGCTTTAAAATCTTCTTGTTTTGCCCAGTTTTCAGTTACTCTATGCCGGGCCAAGTTAGTACTAGGATGGGTGACTGTCTGTGGGCAGGTAAACCATCTCGGTATGTAACCAGCCGCCTAGATCAACTCAACCTTCCATGCATCCGGGGCAGGTAAATCAAGTACCAGAATATCTGGCTGCGGTTAAGGTGGAGTGCATTCACCTCTGTCGGGTGGCAGATAACACTGTGTGATCCCATACGGCGGGTGATGCTCCGTAGCTCTGAGATGGGTTTCCTATGAAGAGCTATAGCATTTCAAAGATTATATCTGCCATGAAAATTCACGGCAGATAGCCATAATCGACTACTTATTTTCTGTGAATTATCACAGAACCATCTTTTTTACTTTTAGATATATGCCGTGGAAATTGATGTATGGAAACGCATATATTGAAGCTAAGAAATAAGTGAATAATCACACAATTAGGGCCTAATAATAACAATTTGGTATAGTAAAAAATTTGCATGTTAAGGAAGCTTAACTTGTTTCACAAGTCTGACTGATTTGCAAAATTCTTTCAGTGCCAATGTCCGTACAAAAATATAGACAAAAGTTTAATGCTACGTTTTGACTCATTGTGAAAAGTTTATACATTTTAGAAATACATCAGCTGAAAAGCCATGACCACTTACCAAAGATGTGATCAATTACATAGGCTAGGCCAACAGTCTAGGCCTACAGAAGTTGCTAACTTACTATTATTGCTTGTATAATCTGATAACAGGGTACTAAATAGCACTGGCAATTATCTTACTATAGTTTGTTTTGATGAAAATTCACAGCATATAGGTCTAATGATAGGCCTATTTATTTTCAATAAATTTTCACGGCAGATAACCATTTCATGCTAGCTTCCGTAAAAATTCATGGGAGATAGCGAAAAATCAACTACTTATTGTCCATGAATTTTCATGGCAGATAACACCTTGCATAGCATTTAAACATTTAAACATTTTAACCATGGTATTCTTGTGAATCTAGTCTGAACAAAACAGTAACCTGTACCGTAGCCTGTATACCGACGCAAATGTCTGTTAGTCAAAATTTCAAAACTTTACAGTTTTACAGCCACAAACATGAACATATATTTTTTACATATAAGAATTACTTGATAAATTAGAATTTTAACATACTTCACAATAATACAAAGGCAAATTTTACTTTACTGGTATGCAGTATAAAACAACGAACACTAACTACGTACCATGGCAAAACCAGACAGCAGTGCTGACGTTCTGCTAGACGCCTTCAGTTTGGCTCTGGCCAAGTAGAGTCGTCGCCAGGACAGAGCTTGTACCGTGTGCTGACTTGCCATCTCCTTTACGAATGATTTAGCCAACCATTCGCTGCAACTGATCGAATCTTGCATAGTTTTCACACAGCGTAAAATAATGTTGTCCGTTGGCGAAACGGCACAGTCGTTGATAAGACCTTTTACCTTAGTTTTAACGTACGAAAAAGTTTGTAAACAAACGACACTAATAAACAAGAAGTACATCACGTACATCTATGAAAAGCAGACTACTTCGAGAAATTTGATTTTTAGCCGACCGTTCAAGTAACGGTCGAGCTTATGGTACGAGTTGTCGTCTGTCCGTCGTCGTCATCGTCTTTATGTCTGTTTGTCTGTCGTCGTCTGTAACGGATGTATTGTGGCTAAGCGTTAATTCATAGGGGAAAAATTCATACACGAATAATTAAAATCTGTTTTCTGCGTCGATTTGACTGGGCTTGTTAACTTTGTGTGGCTTTCGAACACAACTATAGGGCTTGGTGTGAAAACCAAAAAAATAGTTAATGCCGTTTTTTTCATTTGCTCTACACAATCTTCAAGTGCCAACAACAACAAAGCCTAAGCTATGCACACAGAAACGTATTCACATATTATAACTGTAAAATAAAATCCTAATGCTGGATTAAACTGCATTTAGCCAATGGCATCTCACGCTCTCTAATCGGCAGGAAAGATGCGTATATATTTGCTACCCTATTTGCCGCCCCATAATGCCACATTTGCAACAATTTTTATTTCTACGTAAATACAACTAGCATAGTGCAATGTGCACTGTGTATAAAAAAGCCCAGCTGCCGCCTATATGGTCCAACCGTATTGCCTATATCCGAAGGCCAGCGTCCGACTTCCGATCGCAGAAAAATAGCGATTCCCCAAAGTTCCATACACACTATGGTGACGCTTCTGTAGGCCTATCTATTATCGAACGCTACAATCAACGTTAAGATATCGATACGGTAATTGGGCGCACGTGGTTGATGGCAGCAGGCAGAAACTTTGCATTCAAAATTGCGGCCAAACCGCTGCAAATAAAGATGGCCTAGTTACTATTGGCAGCCTATAGAAACTCGTCATCGCCCCGTCAAGTAGTATTATCGTCGTCCTTCTGCCACGTAGCCCACGGTTTAGCCAGAATACATGCGTAACTGCGTTAGGCAGACCAACGACAGACAAACAGACGACAAACACATCGTACGCGATGACATATCGGTACGTATTTAAAGTGAGGCAGTCCTCCACGCTCACCATCGCCGAGAAAAATAATTGCTTACGAAAATGGAAGCTGGAGGGTCACGAGTTCGTTGCCATAGTGCACCAAATTGCATTGAGAAAAAAATTGCCACACGTCTTGCCTGCACGGACTTTGCCCTTAGATTCGCGGTAACGAAAACAGAAAAAAGTAGATATAAGAAATAAAAGACAGAAAAGTCAGGAGGGAAAGGATAAAGAAGAACAAAAGTGTAGGAATAAGCATAGAATCTGGACTTTGTTGCCGCTTGATAAAATTTTGAATATGCCACCAACATGCTGTATTCCAACCAAATGTTCAAAAACATTGTAGTGATTTATCACAAACTTAACTGATAACGTTTGCAATTCATCTAAAAATAAAACGTGATAAACGTTATTACATTAGTGCCAAAATAAATGACAAACGTGCATCACTCCAAGCCAAAGCAGCCGGCGACAGTCATAAAATAAGCAAAATTATAGATTAAACAACAGTACATATAATTCAAATTTTGCATTCATTGAATCTTAATTATGTAGACCTAGCTTTTAACAAGAAAAATATGTACGTAAACGAAATTACATATTTTAAACAAACAGCAAACAGTGATCATAATGTGTGACGTTTCGGACCAAATTTTAATCAGATCGCGATGAAAGAGAAAGATATTCGCAATCTTGATATATCAATTCAATAATAACTATCACACATAGTATCACATCACAATGTCATTATACTGGGTGGCGCAAAAGACGTCCCGAACATTATTTTGCATGCGTTATTCAGCCGAGTGGTCGAAATGAATCAGCACAGAAGCATAAATGTAATGACCAAACATCTTGGAATATGTGTAAAAATTTTTGCCTAAAACACTTGTATTAGCCTTAATACAAACAAAATAGGGATACACGCCACAAAGCAACTTCTGCATGCCATTCATCATTTTCGTTGCCGCTCGTACGCAGACTATGCCAAAACGTCACTTATGGGGTGTTTACACGATCCAGCAAACGTCCCAAGGGTTAACGTTTTCCTTCATAAACAAGTTCTTGCAAGGTATCTCAAATTTAGTAATGTAGCGAATTCAAATCTGTCGAATGTGGTGTCCATTTTTGTGAGCTGATAAAATCCGGCGTGTTGTCTCGAAGGAAATTTTGAGTAGTTTTGATGCGGTGTGATCACTGTGGTGCAGCGTTAACTTTACATAATTGGATTTTTAACTTTCTTTACGTCAGCAAGTGGCATTCAGTGATGTTATTAGTGAGGTCACTGAAATTTATAAGTAAGTAAGAGTACATATTGTTCTACAAATGCGCGAAAAAAATTTCTCGCCATAAAGTATACGCGCCGTTGTAGTTACGCAAAGTTTGGGACGTTTTTTAGCGCCACCCGGTATTACATCGATCAATAATTATTGCATTGTATATGAGAGTTTAATTTTACTAACTTTATACAGTAAGCTTATTTTATAATTTGCTGAAGTTTTGTTGATATGGAACTGACAGCAGTAAAATAATTTTTGCAACATATTTAGTATTCTACAAATAACATTGCTGTCAAACTGATAAATCGATCACGTGAAAGAAACAAGCTGCTGCACACCATCGACGTTTAACGTGCGAGCACACGCGTTGACGTCGCCAGCCATAAATGTTAAAAACATTGATTTGCAAATAAAAAACATTAAAAACATTTTTTTCACTTTTATAAAAACATGTAAAAACCTAGATAAAACATTGAACTACATTTAGCACAATAACATGTTAAAAACAACAACCTACTATTTTTGTAAAGACTGAAGACCAGAATGTGCTGGAGGCCTATGTTATTACGTAACCATGATTATGGTACAAATCGAAAACAGGACTAAACGCAATTTGCCCATGAAAAATGCATCATATTTGTAATTTTGTATGTTTATTTTTAATAAAAACAAACACATGATATTAAAAATACAACCAAAACATTTTAAAAAAACATTAAAACAATAAAAAACATAAAACATGTTTTTTAAACTCTTATAAAACATTAAAAATGTTTTAACATCTATATCGTAAGCTATATGGGGCAGTGAAGCATGTGACCCCCTTCAACTTCCAACGACCGTCTATATATTCACATCACTTCAGGGCCACACATACCCTGGCATTCGACATTCGATTGCGCATCCCGAAGAAACCACAAAACACATATTCTGAGCATAGTTAATTGTACGAATTTTGTAATAGTGCTTCGTGTCGTCCTTAAATTATTTGTCTTTGATTTCCGTGCCCCCACACACCAAAACCTGGCGACGCCACTCGGCGACGCCGTGGACTACAACAAAATTTGAAGGCAAAAAGCTGCAGTTTTCCGACAGAGTAGATTATGAGTGGATGCCTGAAATTTAACTCTGCCCATAAATTTGTCACAATGGGGAATTTTTTGACCCAAAATTTGCATTTTGGAAATAAAAAAATACGGGGACTTGCCCGACATCAATGCCCCCGCCACGACACCACTACACACAATGCTTATAATAACAGAGCGAATCTGTCGTCGCAGAGAACACGTACGAAAATTGATTGCAATCAAATCAATAGTTGACGCCAACGTATGACGTTGGATTGCGACGAAGAATTATACCCCGTTTACACGATTTAGCAAACTTCCAGCAAACTTTTAGCAAATGTATTCAACATACACGTGTTAATTGCTGGACGTTTGCTGGAAGTTTGCTGGATCGTGTAAACACCCTATTAGTTACGAGGAGACGATCTTGCGCGGTTTGCGAGGCCCGTCCTTTGACTTCATCTTGAGAATGTCGTTGATGGACATTCCTTCCAGCCCCTTGGGTGTCTCGGCACCTCCCTCGCCTCGTGGTGACTGGTCATCCAGTAGCTTGGTCGTGTCGTCACTGGCAGTGCTGGTTCCGGTGTTCGGACGTGAGTTCTGTTTACGTTCTCGTGCCTCGCGTGCGGCGTTCTCCAACAGACGCGCTCTTCGAGCTTCTTCACGGTCCCTGGCTGACGACGAACCCCAAAGTGACGTCATCAGTATTCTCATTTATGGTTTCCCCGCGGAGATCCCTGCGTGACGTCATCTCAGTGCTTCTGTACGGAGGTCCTTGGCTGACGGCGGTCCGAGTGGTTTCATTTCAGTCGTTGGGCCGAGTTCAGGCATTTTCGGCTGATGCATGTACACCAGCCTGACATACAACCAACAAGCTACCTACATGTCCGTCCTAATAGGCCGCATTAAGGGTTTTGTTTGTCCGTCCGCCTGTCTGTCTGTTCCGTACGGGCTCCTAACTCAACAACGAAAAAGCGTTAAAAACCATAAATCAAAACAGGTGTAAATATTTTTCGGATCAAAAGTGACCAATGTTCAACTCAAAAGGCCCGTCGAAAGCGAAAAGAGAAGAGAACGTTTTCTTAGGCACCGCGACGGGGCCCTTGCCATTGGTCAAAATATTTTGTTATATGTTCGAAAACAGAACTAATTATCTGAATTGAGCTTACGCCAATGTCTCGTCAGTTACTTTGCGACGATTTTTCAACAAATCTGACTATTTTATGAACAAATTGAATGTATGCAGTATTCTAGCCCGCTTCCCAGACACCACCATATAGGCCTCGTTGTGGCTCTCGTCGGAATTGGCCAGAGGTCACGTAATATGTCGGAACTGTGTCGAAATATGTGCGTAGTTTTTGCACAAACGCGTTTTCAAGATGTAATTATACGTACGGTGCCGGAGCAACTTTTGAGCCACTCGTCGGTCTTTTCACGCGAGCACCCAGTTCTGCACCAGGTGGACGTCCGACCACGACCGGCACAGCTCTGGGAGGCTTCGGGTCTTCCACGGGAACAGGCGGGCCGTGCTCTGCCCTGACGCAGTTACGGATGATCTTGTGTACGCAGTAGATGATGCATGATCCGCCGTAGCAGCAGAGGAACAGCGGCAGGACGATGAACAACGCCAGACGCTTGCTTTCCTCACTGATCGACTCTGGCGGATCAGTTACTGGCTCCTCCGTCACCTCTTCACCTACACTCATCAGTAATCAGTAACATCACTGCCTCATGACCTATACCTACTTCGTCCTCTGACCTCTCATCATAGTGCCTGGAGTGTTATACCCCGTTTACACGATCAAGCAAACATCGAGTAATCATCGAGCAAACATCCAGCAAATGCATTCAAAATACACGTGCACGACGTGTGCTCTAATTGCTCGATGTTTGTTCGACGTTTACTCGATGTTTGCTCGATGTTTGCTTGATGAGTGTTTGATCGTGTAAACGGGGTATTATAACCGCACGTAATCTCACCCCAATCAAGCGCGTCGATTTAAATGCACTTCGAATCTGTTTATCACACGCATCGTGGATCACAGTCATGAAATAAGTACGTTTTATCATGGTTTGGAGTATATTATGCTTCGTTACACTCGCACAATACACTGTAGACTGTGAAGAAACGATTCCTGCATTGCTGCATGCGAAATTTTGCCCACAAATTTACTAGAAAATTACTGATCGTTAAAGATCCTATCACATACCACAACTCTTGCATCTTAGTTTATGCGTTTCTGAACAGCAATAGGCTATTTCACAAAGTACTGTAGTCAAGCCTCTCAGTTGTGGTAAAGTCTGTTATTATCACTTTGATATATACTTTTATGTCTGTGGAAAATTGAAATTGGTTAACAGTTGAGTCAGTTATGCCTACAACAGAACATGGCGGCATAATTTTCTCCTGGCCCATATAGCTGAACACAAAGTGTACTTACTATTTGGTCTGTTTTTTTGTGTTTCGGTGTTTGATCTAAGTATCTATTGCTTTTATGACGATAATGATGAAGATGAAAGACGAAGTATGATTCAAACCTGCGGAGCCGGGCAGTTGCATGCAAGCAAACGCCAGTAGTGTGTCACAAGCCTTAGACTGGAATTTGCCCGTATCAGCCTTGACACTGACGCAGTCCAACTGAGGGTCTCCCACCGTCCATAGACTCGCATAGTCTAACCGCACATCCGCACATCCGTCACACATTGACGCCTAAAAATTTTTGTGTTGCCGGTTGTAATCCGGCGAAAAATTAGAGACGGGAGCCGGATGCAAATATTTTTTAAATTGCTATTTCATGACATAACGTGTGATATTAAACAAAACTGATAAAACAAACTGACACAATAAATAATACTTATTACACACGAAAACTTGAGTAAAGATATTTTATTGCAACATAGTTGACGAAATGCATTTTTTTCATTCAGTAAAAGTTTTAGAGCAGACAAAAAACTGCATCAATATTCTTGACGCTCCAATATACGTTTTTAGAAGGGGAGGTTCAAGGAAAGGACGGCAACTGGAAGCAGTAATCCTTGACGCATTTTACTTTTCGGTTAAACTATGACTTCTACATTTCGCAAGGTAGTGTAGTAACAGTATTAGGTGAGGCGAGCAAAACTATAGTCATTTAGGCATACATGAAACTATTAAAAGCGGCCGATGTTTTGCAAGAGTTACTGAAAAAAATAACACCCGTACGCTTTTACAGTATATTATTTAATGGTAGTATTCTATTAATATGTTTGCTAGCAGGAATAATAGAAGTAAAAAGCTCATATAACCGGCGCTGCGGCTGGCGTAAGCGGGCTGAATGTTCTGATTGGTCCATTCATAAGGTCCGCCAGAGAGACGACGACTCAGACCGATCCAGAGGTTCTTCTCAGTCACGCTGCGTTAACACATCATCACATGATAGCACATCATTAGGGCGCTAACGCTTCATGTCTTATTCACATGACATACGCCCTGAGTTAAAAAGAACGTGCCAACAAACTTATGTCCATAATTATCTTTGCTAAATACCGGTTAAATTTTATTTTTTTTCACTGGCATAGATCTGCAAAAAGTTTCCAGTAAAACTATTTTAGCACTGAACAAATTAAAACGAATGTATTAAAGTGACAGTATGTGCACGCACAAAACCAAAAAATAAATTATATAAGTTAAAAATAAATTCAGAAGTTTTAAAATATTTAGGGAGATTTTTTTACAATTATGGTATCGCTGCAAGTTAAGGCTGTATTCGGAGCAAATGCAGCAAAATAAACATTAGCAAAGAAGTTACTCGTCGTTAATACGTTTTTTTCAACGCATGTATAAACACAGACACAAAATGTTATTTGAAGTGTGCAATCAAGAAATACCGATGACGACAATAGTAACAAAAATGTCAAGTCTTTTGGAAAATCCGGTCTTGTGACCTTGACCATTGACATAGAAACTTAAATATTATTAGAATGTAAAATTTCATGAAGCTATGTTTAGCAGTTCATGAGCTATCGTGTTGACACAAAAAAACAGACAGACCAAAAACTTATCGACGGTGGTGAAAAAAAGACTTTCGTCGCTACGCTGGACAGTGATAATGAATGCGAAAAATACACGAAATTTGAGCTAATGCTCGCGAGACGCACAGCAGTACCGGTTCAGTAGTTTAGCTAAAAATTGGGGTGTTCACGCTAAGTTAATATACGAATAACAAATTCTCTATCTGGATCGCATAACGATAGTAGCGTGGCGCCACCTTGTGAATGATATAGACTTGTGTCGCAGCCTGAAATCGCCAAAAATTCATAAAACCCCCTATTTTGACGTTCAGGGTCATTCAAGGTAATTGAATTCGGTGCCAATCGAGAGCCAGTGTACGACTTTCTGTTAGTGATTAATAGTAACCTAGGCCCTATCTCGCACCGTTATTGAGATACAGCGACTTATTGGCTAAAAATCGCAAATTTTGCCCACCCCCTCTCATTTAGCGCCCTCGTTCGGGGTGACCCCCTTCGAATTTGTGGAAAAGCTTTACGGTTCCTGAAACTAGAGTCTTTCGGGCAGCCGACGGTAAATATTTGGTGATCCTAGCGTGCACCGTTTTTGACTGATCCACCCGTATGACAGACGGACAGACAAACAGACGGACAGAATTGCGATGGCTAAGACGCGCTGGACGCGCTGAAAGCAGTAGCTGCTTTTGCGCGTAAAAAGCGTGAAATGAGAATGCCAGGAAGACGTATAGGAATGGTGTGTGTACCTGCTTGAGGCATTGACGACGTTAGCGACGGCAGAGATGATGTTGGTCGAATGAGGAGCAACCAGGTCTCCGCCGTTGACGATGCACGAAGCACGCGCCACTTTGAACGATCTGCCGCCAGTCGTTACTACTCGCACTCGTTGAGATGCCAAGTCCTCGTCTGTAGCACATTTATGAACAATATACGCGAATTACTAACGTATTCATGCGTGGAAGCGTTTTTTGCCGCTTATTCTACCAGTGATGTAGCCTAATCTCTAGGCGCCTCGATAACAAACAAGAAACCCAGATGTTGCTAAAGTAAGCCGACCGTACCGCCTATGTCCGAAAGCCAGCGTCCGACTTGCGGTCGCGGAAAGAAAGCGACTTTCTAGAGTGACTGCAGTCCCATACACGCTATGGTGACAATGCTATATCAAACGCTACAATCAAAAATGTTAGGATACAATACGGTAAACTTTATACATTTAGAATTGCAGCCAAACCGCTGCAGATAAACATGGTTACTATTGACAGCCCATAGGACCTACTCGTCATCGCCCAATCCTACGGTACCATCGCCGACCCTCACGACGTGCCGTTTATATAGCCACAATACCGCACAATGCGTATTAACCTTAATTATAAGATCATCCAAGGTCGACGATTTTTATGTCACCTGAAAGGGCTTATGAGACTTCCTATTGGTGATCGATAGCAACTTGGCCTTATCTCTCACCGTTTCTGAGATACTGCGATTTATCGCTCAAACAACGAATATATTTTACGCCATTTATGGGCTAATTAATCTTTAAATAATTTTCTTTGTAAAACTTACCGTTTACCTACAATACATGTGTTACAGACGACGAAAAACGACAGACAACAGACGACAGACAGACAACATATCGTACCCATAGCTCGACCTAACGGTCGGTCAAAATAGCTTTGGTATTAATAATGGTCTTTAAAAAATTAGTTTAGGCTACATCACTGCGTCCAACGTTTTTGGTTTTGAGGCATTTCGAAGACAAGTAATTTGAGCAAAGCTCACGTAATGCGCGATAGCAGCGGTCCTGCCACCTGGGCAAACGTGTACAACATACAATAAAAT
>Ga0209367_1001644_pt1 | contig 28024 bp, 26 predicted proteins | sample WorMetLIZISLAND2_FD_187412 | JGI IMG/M metagenome (GOLD analysis project Ga0209367, IMG submission 187412) | Marine gutless worms symbiont microbial communities from Max Planck institute for Marine Microbiology, Germany - Olavius geniculatus... ...
ATATATATATATATATATATATATATATATATATATATATATATATCAGATCACATTGCTAAACCTAATCCTAACTCTGGCCATAACGCGAACTTACATGTAGCATTAATGCTGTGTCCTTAGGATAAAATCACCTGGGATGACTAACCATAGTCATTTGTACTTGATCTGATCATATTTGGTGCCGATACGATCTATGTGGCCGGTGCAATATTTCGTGACACTGGATTCGCACCTCTGCAACTCTGTCCTCCATTCTAGCCTTTTCAAAATCGCTGACACTAAACCATGCTTTTATCTGCGAGACAGTATTTAGTCACACTAAAAAGTGAAAATCCTGTATTCAGAGCCCTATTACCATCGTTGAGTCGGAATGCACAAACACACAGCCGGTCAACTATCACTTACTAGAAATACGACACTGTTGCCAAACAAGAACACACAAGTAAAATAGTTCATTCAGTGGCTACGCGGCCATGTTACCGGTTGGCAGCAAACTGCAACTACATAACCAATTACCAGCTTTGCGGCGTTGTTACCGGCTGGCAACGAATCTATATGTATCGTTTGACAATCGTGAGGTGCTGTTTCCAAGCGGCAACGCTTACTTATTCACGTATAACTTCATTATGTAGCATAAACTAAGTTATTATAATTAACATTCTGTTATAGAAAACTAAAAGTAATACCTGGAAATTTTTTAAAAGCCCAAATATGACGAAAAAGATTAAAAATACAACTACACACTTCCACATTATTTCCGTAACATACTAAACATCGGGTGCAACGCAAACACGATGAAATTTGAAATTAACTTTTAAGTAAGCAATTTTTAAACTGGCCAGCGGAAGAAAGTTAATAAAAGAAGTAACTAATGAAACGATTATGTATATTTCTTATAATAACTAAAAGTAATCCGTCCAAGAATCTTACTCTACCGAAAGGCAACAAAACCTGATAGAGGGTTAATATATAACGTATTTTTAGCAAGCTCCGATAGCATTTATACTTAGCTTTATATTACACTACAAAGCAAAATTTGATGACCTTTTAAAAAAAGACATGTATTTATTATTTATATGCGAAAAATAAACAATGTTAGAAAAATGGACTTAAGATATTTTAGTAAAAAAATAAACCAAAATTTAATTTTTATTTTACCGAAACTACGAAAATACATTACGCCGCAAAATACACTACATCATCCCCTACGATATCCCGAAACGAACAAAAACAAAAACAAACGAAAACTTGCAAGCAAGCAAAGCTGCCTTCGCTGAAAATAAGCTAAAACAGAAACGAACATTCCACAGCGTGACATTAACTGACCTTAAGTGACTATGTCTTCCTGCAAATTTGAAACCTACGCTATTTTATATATTTTAATTATAACACCGAAAACATTACAACAAGTACAACAGCCAGGGGCAAAATGGTTTCGTGTACGTGCAGGTGTCTTTAACCAAATTTATACATTTTTAAATCTACGGACCAATCTCTAGCTGTTCGCCTATTTTATACGTAACATAAAAATAAAATAAAATAAAATAACTATGATATTCAAAATGTTTACGACGCGATAAATGTCTATGTTTTCGTTGCAGCATGCGACCGAATTCCAGCTCCGTCGTCGTTTTCTCTGCTGGTATTCGTCGTCGGTGTACACGCCAGGCTTCGGAAATCAGCTGCAGACAGAACGTCAAAAACGGGTGGTCTCTTGCCGAGCAAAGATGCGGTAGATATTGGGTGCCAAACTCCAGGTCCGTAAACGTATTTGCGCCGGACATCTGTGGTTGTCTATAGGTTTGTCGCATCACGGAAGACAGCTGCGAATGTCCTTCGGATCAACAGACTTCATGGGTTCCAAACGAAGACGTACATCTGCTGACTGACTGTCGGCTTTTGTCTCTAAACCCACGTCAGCATGCTCTACAGCAAAATTCTTTTCTCCATCCACCAGCAGGAATCGTATTCGTCCTTCCGCTTTCGTCAATGGTTGGTGCTTACATTACCAGCGAATCCATCAGTAGTCGTTGTCGTCGTATCACTATTGGTCGCCTTACAGAAGCGAAAACATCATTAGTACGAACTTTCAGGATTTACAGCCATTGCTTTTAAATTGAGTATTTAGTATATATAATTTCGACAGCGAAACAAAAGTGCATCCGAAGCAGTGTGGCCATCACTGTTTTCGAACAAGTCGTGCTTCGTCTGCTTTTTGATAACTGTATAACGGCTTCGCACAACTTCCTATTTTCGTTTTTTTAATTCTGGCAACTCAAACGATCAATTTTTTTCACATTCGGCATTTCGAAAGCGATGATAATGCACATACTTCGGATGTAAATTAACGACAAAGACGTATTAAAGAGACCCTTGGCACGCCAGCCGAAGCGCTCGTTGCCTGAGACTTCGGGGCCTTTCTTCTGCCATCGTATTTCACAAATTCGTCAAACCTAAAAGCATGCTTCGTCCTTCTATCAGGTTTTCGTTCTACGTATCTGTCATGCACAGCATAGTTTTCTCTTTGTGTTGCAAAGTCAGAACTGTTTTTTTCGGCGTCTTTGCTTTATTAATTCCGTTTAAATTAGCTAAGGACTTCGTTTCAATCTCACAACTTACATCAACGGTAGACGTCTTCGCCATTCCAGATGCTTTGTCTAAAACATTATTAGGCAAAGTTTTCCCATTCCCAGCAGACTTTCGTCGACGTCGAGTTCGACGTTTTTTCGCTGTTTGCTGCTTCGGTGTACCGTGCTATTTTTGTCCTGGAACAAACGGTTCTGCTTCGGGAGACACACTATAACTAGGCACACCTGACGGCGAGTGAAGAATTGACTGGTAGTTTGCAAGCCCACTCAGTGGCCGACAACAGGGAAGGTACTAACTGCATTCCAACTGCTTTGTCAATATTCGACTCTCGAACGATTTCCGATCGCCCATTTACCAACGTACTAACGTTCCTGCAAAACTTCGTTTTACCAATGTTTTGTCAGGACCAGGCCTAGAGGAAGTCAACACTGTTATCTATCAACTTCGGGTCGTGTAGTACCTAGGCGGCTGTCCGTACTTTTTTCGTTGCTCAGATATTTTGGGTAAAGACGAAACACTCACAGGTTGTTCGTTGTTTACATTACAGAGTTTCCCCCATGACAGAGTCTCCGGCCGGAGACTGTCCCGGTATTACAAAGTCTCCCCCGCCATGCAGATGTATCCCCCTATATGATAAAATTTTCCCTCCTATAACAGAGTCTCCGTAGTCGGTGTGACAAAATCTTCCCCGTTACAGACTCTCCCCCCGGCAATGAGCATCAGTGAAATGTAATGCAGCCGTGTCTTTTCGGCCCTCTCCAGCAGACAGAACGCGGCAACACTTATGTCATTACGGCCACATAGTACCTTGCGAAGTACGTTAGCAGCTTTCGCCATGACAATATGAATTTGCGACAGTGTTTTGCCTAATACTGACGATGATAATAATTATAATAAACACGATTATTTGCCGCATAAAATAAAATTAGCAAGAACCAAAGTAAATTAGCAAGAAGCGGAATTGCTGTGGCAAGTTCACCCGAATCGGCGTTCGTATTTGCAGCCAACTGTCAGGTCTATTCTTGTCTAATGTACGAAGTTGACATATATTCGGGATTAAAATTTTGAACGATAAAATAAAACAATTTAGTAGATTTTGGGTAAAAAGACCAGAAAGGAAAATAAAAAAAAATTAACAGTAAAAAAACCTGCAAGACCAAACTGACCGGCAAAAATAAAACATTTGAATAAATTTAAAATAAAAATAGCCGAAAAGAAAATAAAATAATTTTTGACGAATAGTATTTACTTGGGATCCCTCATCAGTATGTAATTAGGTACGTAATTAAGTATAACGTGCATGTACACAATGCACGCCGCAGTCTGTGTACGTCGTTGACCCAAAAATGTGCGCCAGTATGATATCAAGCGTCAGAAACCGAGCTTCGGCGTAGGCGATCGCGTTCTACGCTATAACAGACGGCGCGATACCCGGAAAGGCGGAAAACTGAATTTGCGTTACGACGGTCTGTACGTTACGCCGTTAAAGTCGTCGACGGATTCGCCGCGAAAGAAACGCACGCGCCGTGGTCACAGTCCGTCTGTAGCCGACGACGATTTCTTCTGGGTGGCGCGGCTTAACCTCAAGAAAAGTGATCGGGAAATGGTGCGACACGGCAATTTAAACGATAAGATCATCGATGCCATAAACACGATGGTGGCCGAGCACCTATGAACACCAACGCAGACGACGCTCATTGCTCAGAGTCCTGCTGGCTTTGCTCCGTGCGACATTGACCACCCGATGGTCGCGATCCTGCACGGCATCGAGCATTGGGTCACTGTTGCCTTGCGTGACGGCGACGTACACTACGTTGACAGTCTGCGACCACATCAACCGCTGTCAACGTACGCCATCCGTCAACTTCTGCAAGTTTTTCATAACAAGGTTGACGACGACGGTAAGCTGCGAGTGTCCATCGTGCCCAGTACGCCACGGCCCAGTGGTGACGACTGTGGGGTTTATGCGGCAGCGTACGCCCCCGAGCTGGCATTAAACAATGCACCGGGCTTGCAGGCACCGTTTCACCCACAGGAGATGCGTGCCCATCTAGAGCGGTGCCTGGAGTCCGATGATGATGCTGATAATGAAGATGGTGATAATGGTGGAAAAACGAATATGATGATACGCCAAAGTGTTCCTTAATTGCTTATTGTTAATTGCGATAATTACTACATAGGCTCCTTAAACATTTCGTTCGACATAATGATGACATAATATTAGCAGATGCTCGAAAAAAAGAGTGTATGCCCAACTATTTTATTTCGCAAGCCAAACTCGTGGAAGGGGAGACTCTGTCATGGGGGAGAGAGTCTGTAATGTTGAGGGCGATTCTATAATGACGAGGTCGAATCTATAATAGGCTCTTTACCGGACAAAATTCCTCCCCCCGAAGGATCGATACCGGTACAGATCCTCCGGGGGGAGACATTTGAGAGGGGCGGTCCTATAATACCACACCGGCAGCACCGCGGCAGCATCGATGTTTTCGGCAGCACCGTCGATCCAAGATCGCGGCGTTGTGCTTACGAAGTCCTTCAGCTTATCGATGTGTACAGTTTTCGGCGTGGCTTTCGGCGTTCGTTGTATCTTTGCGGTAAAAGTAAAAGACATTTTGACGATCAAAAACGGTCCTTCGCATGGCCTAAGCCACTTTATTTGTCGACTTTGCAGCTTTCGTGTGTTGAAGTACATTACCCTTTGGCCAACCTTGAATGTATTCGGTTTCAGACCTAAGTCATAATATTTCTTGTTGCTTTCGGCGCATCGCTGAAAGGTACTTTGGACCTCAGCGACAGCTGCAACGGACCTCTCTTTTATGTTTTTTACGAAAGTGTCGTAGGCCCGAAAGGGCCGATCGGCATTCGGAGTTTCGAATATGATATCAACCGGGGCACAAACTTCACGTCCGAATACAAGGTGATTTGGGGTATAGCCGGTTGCTTCGTGTCTGGTGCTTCGGTGCGCTGCCATGGCAAACAGCAGACAAACGTTTCAGTCTTTTTGGTGCTCAAAGACGGTCTTGGCAAAAACGTTGTTTAAAGTTTGGTGAAATCTCTTGACTTGGTTTGTCGAAAGCTTATACGGAGTCGTCCGAAGCTTCTCAATACCGAAGAGCCTGCAGACTTCGTTTATAATGCCTTCATCTACTTTTCCCTAATCACTCAAAATTGATAAAAACGTTCCCAAGCCAGTGAACACCTGTTCGACTAATACATTGGCCACTGCTTCGGCCTCTTTGCTTCGGAGCGGAAATAATTCGACCCACTTCGTGTACGAATCTACACATGTCAAAATCCAGATATGTCTTTTATTGCTTTTCGGGTGGGGCTCTGTCAGATCGATATACCATTGTTAGTACGGCGCGCCTGCGACCACAGGCTTTAACGGCCCTTGCTTCGCCAGTTTTCCTCGGTGGTATTCGGTGCATTCCGGGCATCTTCGTCAAAACGCTTAGTATCTTCTTTTCATCCGAACCAATAAAACCTATTTGGGTTCGGTCTGAAGGTCTTCGTTGTTAGTTGCTTCGTCCGCAGCCAAACGAAATCTTACCGTGGCTTTAAACTTGGCATCATCCTGTTGTAGCTTAGCGAAGTTCTTTCCTACCAATACGGCAGCACCTTTTTTGCGTTACAACAGGTACGTCAGCTTTGGGCGCTTCTGCTTTATCATCATCGATGTCTTTGGTAGATACGTTTGATTCGAATGGTCTACGACTTAAACCGTAGGCATTTTCGTGTCTGGCGAAGCGTGATCTCTCCGAATCACGAAGTAACGTCCCAGCAAGTACTGACGATATTGTTTAAGATTAAAAAACTATGGCTAACAATACCTTCCGCGTCGTTTCGTATTTGCTTTTGGCTTTCGATAACGCCCTTGAAGCATAAGCGATAACTTTTTTTAAATTGCGTTACACGAGGTTTTTCGCCTGGCTTCAAAGCAAATGCTTCGGCAAATGCTTTGGTGTGCCTTTGAGATATTACAGCACCGAGGCCAAAGTCTAAAACGTATGTATCCAAAACGTAGCATCCTTCGTTCTTTGGTAACGCAAGTATATTTCCTGTCATCAGCCTTCTCTTTAACTCACTAAACGCTTCTTGGCATCGTTTGGTCCATAGGAACTTTACATTCTTTTTCATCAATTTGTACAGCGGAAAAGCAATAATGGAAAAGTCCTTGACGAAACGTCTGTAAAATCAGCTGAGTCCTATAAAAACTTAGACTTCGGCTTCAGCCTGGTCTTTTGTAGTGGTCCGAAAACTTTTTTTAGTCTATCCATCGCTTCGTCAAAGTAGCGTTCGAAAACAATCACATCGTCCAAGTAAACAAGGCCCGACCAGCGTGACAATCCCGACAACTCTAAGTCCATTAACCGTTGAAACACACTAAAAGCACAAGTTGAACCGAAGGGCATCACATTAAAACGAAAACATCCGCTTCGTGTGACGAAGAAGGTTTTATCCTTGTTTTTTTGGCAATGGGGATGTTATAGTATTCAGAGCAAATATGCAACGTGTTATATTAATACTGTCTAGTTAGAACATTAAGACAGTTGTCAATCAGCGTCAATAGATACGCATCCTGTTTCATTACAACGTTGAGTCTTTGGTAATCGACACAAAAGCGAAGCGATCCGTCTTTTTTTACTAGAACGAAATTAGGAAACCACGGCAAAGCGGCTGGTTCCACTATACCGTGGCTGACCATGTCGTTGACTTTGTTATCGATCCACTCTAAGTATTTAAACGAATGATACCAAAAATCATGCCGAATCGGTCTGTTTTCGCCAGTATCAATTTGGTGCTCCACCAATGTCGTCTGTCCATTATCGTGTTTTTCTGTCGACATGATACTTTGGTAACGAAACAGCAAGTCTTTTACCCACTTTCGTCGTTTATTTGTCATGTTTTCGGGTAAGTTTTTCATTAGCTTGTCAATGGCCTTCTTTTCTTCGTTTGTGGCTCCTTGGCTGCATTGCAGCGAGTGCTATGGTCGGTACTTCGTCCATTACTTGAACAGTATGCAGCTCTCCAAGCTTTGTTTCCTTCGATAAAATCTGACTTTTTTCGGCATTAAGGACTGGTATTTTAATACCAGAGAACTTGGCCAAAATAAGGTTTCGGACACTATAAACGTGTCTCAGATTTGGTACTGCTTTGGCTTCTACCAGACCGACAAACGGCTTGATTCGTATGCCTTTCTGCATGATTCGGACATCCGTATTCGTTTGTTTTGCAGGGGAAACGAAACGTCTTCGCTTACATACACTCGACAAACGCTGTGTGTGCCGTCTTCGCGCCGAAGGTCAATCCATCCTTCGTCGCTGAACTTGATACGGTGGTTGTCGAAGTCTTATACAAAATGCCCTTGCTTTTGCAACCAGTCCATTCCAATAATAAGTCCAGTCATATTCGGTGTGGTGAGGATTTCGGACTCGATATTTCGGCTGCCAACCCGAAGCGTCACGTACGTAACTTCTTCTATTAGCATGTCTTTGTTGTTTACAAACTTGACTGACTTTGTTGGGTGTTCGTAGATCGCCCATCCATACTTTGTCGCACAGTTCAATTCAACAATGGTAATGTCACTTTCGGTATCGACCAGGGCATTGATTCGGTATTTCGGTACCCTACTTCGATGCACGTATTGACTTGCTTGTTGTGTACAGGACAAACGTCTTTAGGCCTTTTTGCAGTGTACGAAGGCGACTGCATTCGGTTTTGGTTTGCTTCAGATGTTGGCAAAAAACAATGCTTGAAAGTGTGTCCAATTTTGCCACAGCGTCGGGAAGTACATCTATACGGTAGTGTTTTGGTTTGCGACGAAGCAGGTGCTTCGATCGCTGACTTATCGTATCAGCGTGTGACTTTGGCAGTTGAGTCCTCAACTCAGTCATTTTTTCCGTATTTCGTTTATTTTTTTTGTATTTTTCATTTCTTTGATACGCTTATCAATCGGTTTTCGTGGTGCTTCGTGTGGCTGTTCGTCACCCGTCGCACACGATTTCGATATTCGGCTCTTTAACTCTTGAACTTTTTTCGGCTTATCCTCTAATTTTTTTAACAGCATCATGTTCTAGCCGTACGTCGCTGAGGCGGTTATCGTACTAAATTTTGTTACGTTTTTCATCGTTTTCGTTTTTTTGTACGGTCTTCGGACTTTTTAATTTTAGCCTTTTGCTGTCCTTGGTCCACACCTTAAACTGTGAGGTTATTCGTAGTGCTAAGTCCAAGTCCTTTGGGTGTTTTTCGCGAACCTCTAACGCAAAGTTTTGATTTGCCAGAGCATCCAAGATATAATCCGTTGATATCATTTTTTTGCTTCAGTATTCTATATCCGGAAAAAATAATGCAGCTAGTCTTTGTATGTTTAAATGCAAATTTTGCAAGGTTTCACCATTCTGTTTTCGTCAGTTTCGTATTTTAATACGATGCTTGTAGGCAAAGGTTTTTTTCCGAAACGCATCTTTAATATTTTTGTCAATCCGGAAAGTGATTCGGTCACTTTCTTTCCATAATTCCACATGATGTTGGCAACATTCTTATCTAGCGAGTTATGCAAGTAGACCAATTCGGTGCTTCGTTCCCAACGATTGGGTCGTACACAATTTTGGTATTGGGTTCAGAGCGCTTTAAGCAACGTCGTTCTGTCAAACTTCGGCGGTTTTAGAATATGCTTTAGTTTGGTTACGGGTGTCGTCTTCGTGTCGTGTTTGTCGTCCGACAAAACAATCTTAGATGATGAAACAGTTGTTGATTCGGGCTTGGTTCAATGATTTCGTTCACTTTTTTCGACTTGTTTGGCGTTCACGTCAAACCAAATCGATTTTGTATTTCCTTGTGGTGCTTCGTCTACGCCTGACCAAAGATTTGGATTTGCCGAGCCCTGTTTTGAGTAAAGTGCTTCGGTCGTCGTCGGTCTCTTCCTATTCGGAAAATAACGAGGCAAAGGTCAAGTGCTTCGTCGGTTTCCGTGACGAATCACGGTTTGCCAAACTTTAACTATTACTAGATTTAGCCCACAAAAAACCTTCACAACGATCAAAACGATGTATAAACAAATCATGGTGCTGAAAATCGCCGTCTTCGTTTTTCGGTTTTTGCACTTTCACCACGTCTTCGCTTTGACCGCACCCATTAGAGCCTTCGGTGCGTCGTTTTCGACAAAGCATTGAAGCTCTTGGATGTGTTATTGGTGAGCCAAAGGGGTCGTTTTTCGGTATTTCCCATGACGATGCAGCTACTAAATCTACTGTTCCATTCGGTAACAGTGTATCGTCTTGTTCGTATTTGGTCATTCGTCGTTTAACTTTTATTCGTAGGTCCTTCGAACAACTCGAAATGTTGTCTGGCTTGTCTGGCTGAGTCTTTGTACAAAGCAGTCCTAGACGTCGTTGCTGGCGCTTTAGACTTTATGTCGTGATATGGATCGTACATGCTGTAGAATGTTGCTTCGGTAGTTATTGTTGTCGATTGTTAAAAAATTACTTTTTTGCTGCACGTGTTGTGCGCCACTGTAATTACCAGTTGCTTTTGCTTCGTCTTTTGTACTAAGAAATTGCAAGATTTTAGCTTTATGGGTACATTCGGCCCGAAAGATAAGCGGTTACTCATGCTGGTAATGAGCTCGTGTTAAACGAAGGCTTGCCGACGAAAGGGGCTTTGTGATATGACTGAAAATGGTAGAGATATAGTTATGTCTATTATTGAACAATGAATATCGTTTGGACGAAAAAGTGTTTCGTTGATTTTCGTTGCTTCGTTTGGGAAGGCGAAGGTTCAGAATCTTATCAGTTGATGTGCTCTATCCGAGCGCTCGATCAAACTGATCAGTCGTCATCACTGCGCTTCGCTTTTTATACTGCCGAAACCGGTCAAAAAGCTTGCTGCCTATCACGTGATTGCCATTGTTATAACATAACGTATTTTATTGTTATACAAGATAATGTTCATACGAACACGGAGTCTGTCCAATGCATTTCGATAGTGTACAGTATATGTCCGTAAAATATAATCAGTGAGCCGATTACACCGGTAGAAATACAACAAACAGTTTAACTTCAGTTTCGTTTTAAATTATACAGCAGCAAAATCCTTTTATTTTTTGTATTATTTTAATTAAACAACAGACATTGTCAGTCACGAGGCCATTCGATTTGTCACTAGCGCTTTACTATAAAAAGCCCGTCGGCACCATGCGTCTATCTTGCACCGTTAAAGAGAAATGGCGCTTTAAATATAATGTGGTTACGAGTTTGACCTTTTGGGGTCACGTGATGTCATCGGTCACGTGACCATTCGACTCGCGGGGGCCGAGTTCCTATGGGTGGTCCATAGTGACCATGCAATATCTAGCAACGTTACGCGGATATGGCGCCTCAAAGATAATGAATCAAGAATTTGACGTTTTGGGGTTACGTGATGTTATCGGTCACAGAAAAAATGAAAGAAGGGAAAGAGAAGAAAAAAAGGAAAGAAAGGGAAAGGGAAAGAAAAAGTAGAAAAAAAAGAAAAAAAGTGAAAAAAATGAAAGATAAAGGAAAAGAAACGGGAAATGAAAAAAAACAAAAAAGCGAAAAAAAGGGTAAAAAAACGGGAAAAAGAGGAAAAAGGAAAAGAGAAAAAAATAAAAAAGGGGAAAATGAAAAGGAAAGAAGGAAAGGTAGGTAAAAGAATAAGGGAGCGAAACGTAAAAAGAAAAGAAAGCGAAAAAAAGGGAAAAGAAAAGTAAATCTTTTACGCAAACCAAGTTATAGCCAATTTTGTCCCAAATTTTGTTGTCATGGCAACGTGGGTCGGTCGTGGAAAAATGCGATTGGCGGCATTCGATGGCCCATCTTCGAAAACCCCCTATAGGCGCAAAAATTTAGCAAAAATCTCTTACGCAAACAGAGTTAGAACCTGTGAGAATGACTGATTGGTCTCACCTTTTTTCTAATTATGCATTTACAAGTATGTAACGGGCCGTGAAAATAAAATTACATAAAACTGAGAAAGAAAAAGTGCGAGTTACGCACGGATGTATTCGAGCGAATCTTAGCAGCAACTGACAACTAGCTGCTGCATCGCATCGGCCCAGCTGCTGTCTGGCAACCTTTAACTTTTTGGCTTGTGCTAGCTTGTGTTAACCCATGCACACTCCATACACACTCTCTTCCCGTAGCTAATAAAATTTATATGAATAAATTTTATTAAAAAAAAATTAAGTTGTTAAACAAATTTCACTATTTAAGTCAAAAAATTGGTGAATTTATGAATCAGATAGCAACTGTGAATGCAATGCAGCCAAGAAAAATATTATAGTACAGTTATCACGCTTTCGTATCACAGTCAGTAAATCACATCAATAAACAATAAGCATTATAACTATTGACTGTGTTGTTGTCGTGTGCAGGTCAATTATGAACAGAGTGATCAGTAAACCGAAAAATGCAGTGAGGATTCTAGTGTTTAAACATTAGTGCTGCAATAATTGTTTGTTACTAATTGAGTCTTCTCGTACTAACTTATAAAGCAAATAAGCACTTTAATATTTGGGCTCATTACTCTATTGAAATCGGCAAGTCGAATGTGCATATTTAACATTTTATTTGTTAATTAATTAAATAATATTTTCTTAATAAAATGTTGAACCTACATTATCCACAGATTATATGACATTTCATTTTATTCAATTTTGTTTTTAACGTCTAGTTATTAAACATTATAACATGCTTTCAAATAATCGAGGTTCCTAAGTAGAATATAGGATTTAATGTTCGACTTGCTTTTGCAATAGACTATACAAAATATAAAAAATACATAAATAATGTATGATTACCTGATTTCTTTAAAAGTCTTATTAAAATTCCATCTTTAAACAATAAATAGTATTTACTTTAATTTAACTTTATCTTTATTTTATTTTTATTTATTTTAGTACACAATGTAACATCCATAATAACTGAATTCTGCTGTTTTGTAAGCATGCTGTTTTGTAGAAATATTAGTCATCATACATCATCAATGGTCTTTATGGTTCCATCTAAAAAAAATTTTATTTTGCTTTTTAATGGTTGCTCATAGTAAAAATTTTGTCAATCCAAAATAATTGATAAGCTTGACATGCTCTGATCTCGTCACATCACATCACATGTATCTCGATCATTCTCCTCAATAATCCGATGCTATAAGCTGTATTTTTCACACTGTGGTAAACATAATTAATCGCGCGTGTACTTGCGCTTTCAATGTAGCATAATTCTTCTCTCTATTATTCACCTCATGCTTTAGTGGCTAAATGCAATAGCCGGCACGGTATTGTCTGTTATGCTCGATTATCTTGCCTCGGACCAGCCTGTCGAACACCAAAGGAGGGCTGCCCCAATGGCCGTGAAAACTGCCGGTGATTACAACTAATGTTGAAAATATAAATGTTGATCGAGCTTTAAGGTGATCCCATATCAATCCATCATGAGAGCTGGTTATGTCAAGAAGTCAAGCGATATTAATATTATTTTTTTTAATTTTTATTTAATAAGTAAGTAATAAAGCAAACTTTCAAATCAATCGTATACTAAATTTTAATTTTCTATTAAACCTATCTGAAAAATAATCCGGTTATTAACGGTTTTGTTTACTTTTAATATAATTTCATTTTAATTAATAAACTTATTTTAACATTAATATAACCGAGTTTAATTTGATTAATTTTTATGTCCAAAACATGAAAATATAATAATATTGCATGCTCATTTAAATATTTTTTATGCATTGATTAATATAGTTTTATATGCAGCTTTATACTTATCACAAAAGTACTTATCACAACAATGTCACATCATAGTTATCACATCATTAGCACAGTAATTAATTATCGCATGACTACATCTTCATTTACTAATGTAGTACGCAATACATCATTATTCGATCAGATCGCGTAATACGCTGCGGTTGATAAATACTCTAAGGGACAAAGCTTAAAAACTTTTCATGACCTTTATGACTTTAAAAAATTTTAATGCCTAAATTTTATTATCGCAATGTGTTTGTATATATATGTGAAAACAAATAAAAGCAAAACTACAAATAGTGTACAGCCTAATACTAATGACAATTTTAACTTTAAAGTTTTATTTAAAATTTTTAATACTTAGCTAAAATGAATGACTACTGTATTAAGGTTCTGCAATATGTTTTATTTTTTATTCCTAATAGTGACTGTTAAGTTTTATTGCTATAAATATGTGAACAGTTTTAATTGGGATATGTCTATGAGTTCCACAAAGTCGTCATTAATCGCAACATCATCATATCACAATGCATAAAGATAGCTCGCATGTCACGCAATCGCATCACACATCGCTTAAAGGTTAAAAAGGAATAAAAATCATAGACATATGTCTTAAAAAATTTTGTTTTTAATGTCTTCTCTTAATATCGTCAAGCATAGAAATATACCACAATTTGCTTATGTAATTTTAATAGTGACTAATTAATTTTTTGCTTAATTAATAAATAGTTAATTTGTTGTTTAATTAATAAACATATTAAGTACAATATTTTATTCACCCACTATAAGTAACAGCTGCAAAATTAATTTACTTAAAAGCACTTCATGTTTAATTGGCTATACTGAACATCGTATGTCCTATATGTTATTAATTTAAAATTTTATTAAAATTTAATAAGTTCATTAAACAAAAGAAAATTTTATCAATATAGGGAGGTCGATTACTTAAGTGCCTAACACATCTTATCATGTCTATTGCACTGTGCGGTATTTAAAATAATAATCTGCGCAATAGCCATGTCAAAATTATTTTTAGGCATACATATCATAGTACTGTGCAGGCCATTAATCGACTTATGCATCAATACGATTGTCAATACTCATTCAATGTTTTTCAAACACGATCGAATTATCAATGAGCATAATGTAGATTTACTCGCATTATATTCAAGCTGTTTAGCTAAAACAGCATTGTGACCAAGTGTTTATCTCCGCCTGCCCAATGTTAAGTCAGTGTTCTTTGCCAGCTCGAATGTTAGTTGCCACCCACCAGTTCATACCGATCCCTGTTTTCTTTTCCCTTTTTTTCACACATGCCGGACGCGGCTGTCCTTTCTGCACCCTCAAAGAAAATTTTAGGACTATTTTTATGGCGGTCCCGCGACGCCAGTTACAGAGTCATCTTCGGGTCAATGCACCACCTATTGGTGACTCTGCCAAATTTGCGCATGACTCCCTAGGTGGTGCTATATGCCTGACCCAGTCATTTAGCAGGTGGCCTGCGATGCCGATGTTGTGCGGCTCGACTCGCGCACGTGACAGCTCCGAGGATTCGGCGCACCTTGATACCGCGACGGCGACGCAGCTGCATGTTGATGTTGTTGCAGAGCTAGCGTCACTCTTGCCTGCGCCCTGCTACTGTGATCTACAGCAGCGTCATTGATGAGTGATGAGCTGTCAGTCGTCGCGCTGGCCTGTGGCGCATTCAGCACAGTGTGTACAGGCGTTGGCATTAAGGTTGGCGGGGTTTTGTTCACGTGTTCATCAGCATCTGCTGACGTCATGTTCCCCAAATGGATCGCCAAACGACTTTTGCGTCTGACAAAAAACAACAAGCAACAAGCAAGCAAAAAGTTTAGTTAGCTAATGTAAGCTATAACAAGGGCTGATGCTGCTATAGTGTGCTGGCTGCCGGTCATGCACAACAAAACTATACAGCACGAAATATCAGGCCTTTTCTCTTTATTAATGAAAATTCCCTTTTTACCGCAGCGTATAAACGGTTTTCCCATAGCCTAAAACGCGACGCAGCAGCTAATCGTATCGACCTTAGGTTCGTCGGATTTACAAACCCGGCGTCATGTTTAACTAACAGCGTTACAGTAGGGGGAGCAGCCCCGTTTTTGAAATTCTGACCCAGGCCCATAAACCTTATGGTCGCTGCGTCCCCTAAAATTTGGGTTTCCAAAATCGACGCTACGACGGGATTAAACAAACTTTCAAGGCGCTACTCTATTCAAGTCTGTCAATGCAGACAGAGGATACAATTCACCCCCTTTAATTTGAGTCCCGGTCAGTAAGTCGGTAAGGTAAAGGACGTCTAAATGTTTACCATCTCGATCAGCAGTAATTAACAGTGGCTGAAACTCGTTGGCAAGCATACGAACTGCTGGTTTTATTTTAAATAGAAAAATGTAAATTTTATCCGGCACTGGTTTTTTTATCTCTGTAAACTTATTGGCTATATTAATATACTTATTCAATTTTATGTATCCAAAGAAAAAGATGTTTTTGATAGTCAGCATTTTGTTTTTAATTCTAATTTTATATTAATCACTTGAGTAAGTAAGGTCCATCAAATGCTTTTTCAAAATAAATGTTGGGCATTCAAAGTAGATGTACAGCTTAGTTTGGCATTTTAAAATTGCTTTCTTAGTTCTGTAAATTTTTAAAATTAAGCCAATAAACAACAAAATCAAAATGAAAATCATTATTGTTTCTAAACCAATAAGATCAATTAGAGCATCTTTTACTGCTTGCCTAACCATTTCGGCCGAAATCATGTTTGGTTTTGCCGTCGTTGTACTCGTAATTGGATGACTGGAGATAAAATCCGCTTTTACAACTTTAACTCCAAGCAACAGCATAGAGATTGCTTTTAGACGCATGCAGAGTATTTCAATTAAAATGCTATTAATTTCGGTTATGGCTATTTTAATAACAATTGCCCAATCGAAACCGCTAAGCAAATTAAATTCCGTACTTTTAGTTGCCATCGTTAAGATCTTTTGCTACAAAATAATTGATAAGCTATCGTAGATTTTTCTTGCTTTTTTGAAGCATTTAATGCAATGTCAAAATCTAAACGAGATTTAGTTTTAGATGCCAAAATCGTTTCAAATTCGGGTGTTTTCACTGCTAATTTAGGCAATACAGCTTTCAACATATAGTCGAGCTCTAAAGCTGCGTTCACATTGTCCAGAAAAAAGTGATTTAAATAAAATCTGCGTAAAAGTACCATATTATAAGGGTAACTTGTTTCCATTCTTTCTTCCAAAAGAAATCGTCGCAAAAATCCTGACTCAAATAAATATTATTTAAAACCTTTACTTTTGCCTCGCATGGTATTGTATATAGGCTCTGAGAAGCATTAATAAAAATTTCCAGACTTATGTTAAAAAACCGGTTTCAGTGAACTCTTAGAATCACTCGGAAAACGACTTTTTTGTAAACTGTAATTAAACTGATGTTTAGCATAAAAAACTTGTCACGGCTGATTTGATATACTGTTGGTTTGAGCAGACCAAAATAACATGATAAACACAATGCTTTTTGATTTTATCCAAGTCGTAACCGAAAAGTGCCATTGCACAGCTCTTGTCAGAAACTGAGTGAAGGTTCCAATTTAAGTTCGGAATTTTAAATAAACAGCCAAATCGTCGGTATTTCGTACAAGGAAAATTTTGGCGGTCATTGGAAACTGCATAATATTTGTTTGCACTGCTGTAGATTATAAATTTAGAGGTGTTTGTAAGCTCTGTATAGTATGCTTTTTCGTCTGGTGATAACAGTGGAAAAGTGTTAACTTGCCAGATACTCATTTAAGCTGCTAGTTCACTTACTGTCAAAGGTACATTAACAATGACAATCAAGGTGTTTTCGTCCATGTATTTGTGTATAGCACTAGCAACTTTCCCGGCTGTATAGTAATTATGAACAAAAAGATATACGAGTATTGCTGACGGGTTATGTCTTTTAATTGTGTCAGCCAAAATGTTTAAGTGGTTTTGCAGTATTTTCGTTTCGATAAAATGATGGCTCAGGCGCCCCATTGAGCGATCTTTTAATGTCAAATATAAGCTTTCCGTTTCTTGTAAACGCGTGATAATTTCTCCAACTTGTTCGATAACAACCGAGAGTAATCTTTGCGCTGTATACCGTTCCATTTTTAGATTTTGCATTTGTCTATTCTCGTCGATCAGAGATAGACAAGTAAGATTTATCAGACGATCAATTTGATCAAAACGGCTAGATGTCAATTTTGTGACGCGAGTAATCAGATTTTGGCCTACTGTCCACGCCGATAATGCTTTATTCGTAGTTGTCAACACCTGCCGTAAAAGCGACCTTAATTGGTTTACATCAGGTCTCGTAGCCAGAAAGTCCAAGCGAGGCCTAATCTTATAAAAGACCCCAAGCCTCGTTTTTGTCTTGGCGAATCCGTGATGTCGGCTATTAAGGCATTGATCTCCTGTTGTCTATGGTGTACCAGGTATAAGGCCTGTCTCCGTAAGGCAAAAATTTGCTGGACTATGTTCAGGATATATCTACAAAGTGGCCTAAACAGGAGGTCCAAATGGGTATCGGCGTTTTCCCCTGAACACGGGTTATTAAATGTTTATTCTCCTCGTTCTTTTGTTCCGGAGTCATTTCCACTGTTATTAATTGTGACATCGTGTACAAGATAATTATACGACCATTATTTGTTGAAAAGTGAACTTGTGGCTCCAGGCTCTCCAATGAATACCCAAAGTTAGTTCTGCGGATTGACTCTCCATGTGTTGCCGTCATCAGCGTTAGCGTCATCAGTATCAGCGTCATCGTCGCCATCGTTCTGATTTCGTATTTTCTCCTCTCCTCACGCAAAATCATACATTGATGTCATTTGCATTTGTAAACAATAATATCAACAAAACAAGAATGGTAATGGGCCCTGTGACGGATACTCGTCTCTATATTTTATCTCATATTCGAAATGAGATGACGTCCGTCGAGTGACGCTACAAGCAGATTTTAAACGCAATCAAAATTTTTATATCAATGCACTAGGTTAACATAGTCCAGCAAATTTTTGCCTTACTTTGTGTTAATTTTCTGTGTTTACATCCTAATCATATACATCAAAATATGCATGCGCTCGAACTGTTCAAGGTGACTGTGCTCTAGCAGCATTTTTTCACGCGCCAGCCATATGCCTTATGTCGTCAGGTTAGTTTAAATTAATCTGTCTGACTAGCTGTCTGGCATTGCCATGGCAACCAATGATGGACGAGTTTGTTTATCTATAGACTGTGTCTGCGCTTATTTTTAGCCTTTGCATCGCTGATTTTGTGTACCGCGTTCTGTTCACGTGTAATGCAGCTGCTATCAGCAGAGCACTGCTGCCTAAAAAATAGACCTACTGGGTCAGAGCTAAAAAATGTTCAGTTCTTTTTTAACCTAAGGTTACTTTGAAAAACATCTTGTTTGCGCATTTACGTTTTGCTATTCCTGCACAGTTTTATTTGCTGACTATTTTGCTGATATTCACTCAACAACCCATCGCCTATTGCGATGTTTTGCGCCATTTTTTCATTTCGTTTTTGAACAAGACCAAAAACTGGTGCTCGTTATTGACAACTCTATAATCTAGGATTTTTACTGCCGGTTTGAAACGTGCCTTAACTGACGTCTAACGCTGTACTGATGCTGTTTGCTCTTTTGCCTCAGCGGATAAAAAATGTTTCAAGATCCTTCCCTGTTTTTCGTTAATTAGTTTGTAGGATGGCCCCGCCCCATGGAAAGACACTATTTGTTTAATTACATATATATTTTTAACGTATGTTTTTTTTGTAAAAATTTTGTCACTACTAGGTACAATGCGTGTATTTTGTAATAAAATTCGTTTTCCAATTTTAAAATCTGGTTGTTTGCGTGATACCTTGTATCGTAAGCTTGCTTTATTTCGGCTTTTGTCTCGATTCGATTTATCCTAACCATGTCATGCATAGTTTTAATCGATTCTTTTAGCCAAACTGCATACTGTGTAGCCTCACGACTGTGAAATGTATCTGAAATAACGACATTTGACTGTATGGGTAGAAGCATGTTCAATCCGTGACTAATGAAATAAGGATTCAGCTTAGTGTCACTGCTTGCACTTGCACGTAAGCCAATTTTGATTAAAGGAATTTGAGATTCCAAGTTTCTGTCATTGCAATCTGGGCTACAATAGATCTTTAGTCTTTGATTTAGAGCTTTAATTGCCCGCTCAGTTATTCCATTAGTTTTTTTTGCCATAGCAGCAAACGTTTTATGTTTCACGCCCAAAATTTTACTTCATCATTTGGGAGCGGCTTCTTTGAGGCAGCTTGAAGTGAGGCGAACTTTGATAGATGATATTGCACTTCACCCTTGCTGCTCCTTAGTTGGCGCCCAAGGTAGCAATATTTGCAGTTGAAACTGGCCAATCAGTCCCTGCGTCGTCGCAATATAACGCTATTTGACGAATCAACATTAAAAAACATGATACAGGCGGTGCTTTACAGACAGACGATCTATTCACATACCCAGCAAAATTATTCTGTTGTCACGGATCGACGCGAGTTGGCGTCCTTGTCGTCTCAATCTTAACCAGCTTCACTTTGTCAGTTTGTTCCTCCGGCGTCCAGCGTCCGCTGCGTTAGGTGTTGGCTGCCGCTGAGATTCTACACTTTAATTTTTTTTCAATAGTTTTTGCATTTTAATTCTTTCTCATCAAATTTGACTTTTGTCGCACGTAGCACAGAAAATCCACCACGTGTTAGAATGATTGATTGGTCTCCCCTTTTTTCTAATTATGCATTTACGAGTAGGTAACTGGACGTAAGAATAAGATTACATAAAACTGAGAAAAAAACAGTGCGAGTCACGCACGTCTGTATTCAAGCGAATCTTAGCAGCAACTGACAACTAGCTGCTGCATCGCATCGGCCCAGCTGCTGTTTGGCAACCTTTAACTCTTTGTCTTGTGCTGGCTTGTGTTAACCCATGCACACTCCCTACAAGCCAATTTTGTCCCAAACTTCGTTGTCATGGCAACGGGGATCGGTGGGGGAAAAATATAAATGTTACCGTTAATTAGGCTGTCCACGAAAACCATATCTTAGAACCAAAAATTACGATACTATTTTGCACACAACCGAAGTTATGACAATTTAAATATTTTTATAAATTTTTCCCATAAGTGTTGTTGTAATTTTTTTTGAGTTTTTTGGATAAATATATGAAAAATAAAATTTTTATTTTATAACAATAAAAAGACATTTTCTTGCACAAAACCGCGTCATTTGACGCATTAAGCGTAAAAATCGGTTTAACGTAGGCCTACTCGCCTGTAGGCGAACTAAAAAAACCATAAAATGTAGTAGATTTCGAACAGAAAGTGCATATTTCACCTATATAAAAAGCAAAAATTCCTAAGCAGATTAAGCCCAAATTTTTTGGTGGTAGGCGTCCACGACGAAATCACGCCATTTAAATTTGGTGACAATCGGTTTAGGGGTTTTGGTTGGCTGAAGGTCAAATTTGCCTTTTCCCGTAAACTTTAAAGGTAGTTTTTACAACTACTTACACCTCACACTGAGGTGTGATAGTAGTAACAAAAGTTGGCAATAACACTGCTGCTGTACAATTTTAAATTAAACTTTTTTTAAATTTTTACTACTGCTGTACACAGTTTATTGATTTCATTTACACAAGTTTTACTGTGAACTGTAATAAAATTTTCCGTTAGTATTATACGTGCGGTTTAATTAGAAGTGAATAAAATAGATTACAATATTTATTATTTTGATATGTATTTTATTGTGATGATATTTAAGCACTACATTTTACAAGAAAGTGTAGATACGCAATTTAGGGTGCTTTGATATTTAACAACCACGTTACTGCATTTTTTTCACAAAATATTTTAAAGTATTTCTAAAAATCGATCAACATATTGGGAAAACGGAGAATTACTTTTTCAATCCTGTACTTTTTTGGTAACTTTGTAGGTAAAACATGACCAGAAGAAGACGCATACTAAAAGTTTTAATAATATTTGCAGCGTTTTTCGCAATATATCAGTGCACAAATGTGAACGGTAAGAAACTCGGTTTATTATTATGATAAATGTACAAAACATCAGTTTATACACTTTTTAACGGCGACATGCGATGACCGACACATCAAAAACAGCAAAAATCATAAAAAATAATATCACTTTGCATGACATTGTCTAACTGCCAATGTGCTGTTAAATAATATCACCTTTTTATAATTTTTGCTGTTTTTGATGTGTAGTCATTGCATGTCGCCGCTAACAAGTGTATAAACTGATGTTTTGTACATTTATATTTGCTGTTTTATTACAATAACAAAGTTTTTATGTTGATCGTCAATTATAAACCATCTGCTTTTCACGGCCGTGAAGACGCTAAACCTTAAATATTTTTGGGTCATGATTTTGATATTTAGAGGTCACGTGACGTCATCGGAACGTGGCCATCGGACTCGGCGAGTTCACTTTTTTATTATTGGTCAAGAATGATCATGCGTCTATTTTGCATGGATACGGAGATACGGGGCTTCGAAGATTTTGGGGTCACGAGTTTTACCTTTTGGGGTCACGTGACGTCATCGGTCATGTGACCATTAACTCGGCATATGTGGTTTCCAATTGGTTGTCCATTGTAACCATGCATCTATCTTGCACCGTTACGGATATATGGGGCCCTAAAGATATTGGGGTCACGGCCTTGATCATTTGAGGTCACGTGACGTCATCGGTCACGTGATCATTGGACTTGGCATATGTAGTTTCCTATTGGTGGTCAGTTGTGATTGCAAGATCTCAGCTTCATCGGAAATATCGGGAATAGCAAGAGATATAGTTATGCCCCTTATTGAACAATAAATTTCGTTTGGACGAAGGGTGTTTCGTTGGTTTTCGTTTTGTTTGGGAAGGCGAACGTGACCATCGGACTCGGCGAGTTGACTTTTTATTAGTGGTCAATGATGGCCATGCTTCTATCTTGCACAGATATGGAGATACGAGGCTTCAAAAATTTTGGGGTTACGAGTTTGACCTTTTGGGGTCACGTGACGTCATTGGTCATGTGATCATTAAACTTGCCATGTGTTTTCCAACTGGAGGTCTATTGTAACCATGCATCTATCTTGGACCGTTACGGAGATATGGGGCTCCAAATATATTGGGGTCACGACCTTGACCTTTTGGGTTCACGTGACGGCATCGATCACCTGACCATCATCTCGGCGTGAACACTTTCCTATTGGTGGTCAATGATGACCATGCGCCTATCTTGCATGGATACGAAGATACGGGGCTTCAAAGATTTTGGGTTCACGAGTTTGACTTTTTGGAATCACGTGACGTCATCGGTCACGTGACCATTGGACTCGGCATATGTTGTTTCCTATTGGTGGTCAATTGTAACCATGAGCCTATTTTGCATCGTTACGGAGATTTGGGTCTTCACATATATTGGAGTCACGACCTTGTCTTTTTGGGGTCACGTGACGTCATCGATCACGTGACCGTCGGACTTGGACAATTTCCTATTTGTGGTCAGTGATGACCATGCACCTATCTTGCACGAATAGGGAGATACGGAGCTTCAAAGATTTTAGGGTCACGAGTTTGACCTTTTGGGGGTTACGTGTCGTCATCGGTCACGTGACCGTTGAGGGGGGTTGAGTGAGATAGTAGTTTTTTAACGGCACGTCAGCACAAAATAGGCCATTCAGTGCCATACGTGGTTAAAATTAGTTAAAAAGCAGTTAATATATGTACTAAAACCAAAGTAAAATACTTGTTAAGATCAAGGCTATTAAGCTAATGTAAAAACATTAAATACGATTGCAAAAGCCGATATATTTAATATAAGCGATAATGTTGCGAGACGCAACATTTTCAAAAACGTCTTTGAGTGTGGCCACTCCAAAATATCTTTGACGTGCTGCACTGTAACAGGTGCATTTTACTAAAATGTGCTTGACTGTGTGCGGAAAATGGCAAGCTTCAGATACTGGCTGACTCTCGCCCTTACCTGCGGGGAGGGTGACCACAAAAGCGGCCACCCAGCGCTGAGGCCACTTCATGGGCCCAGCGCGCAATGACTCTCTCCCTATAGGAGATAAGAATTTGTAAGTCTTGTATGACCAATTCGAAGACGATTGATAAGGACTGAGTCGTAGCGGCCCAATAAGAAACTAACACTGCGACCAACGGATAGTTGCTCAGTGTAAATTTTATTTGATGTAAACTAATTCCACAGTTGTTGTCATTCTTTAGCACAAAATTTGTTGAAAAAACTTAACAAATCGCTAACTGAAAATCTCACGTTGGTGTTGGTAAGCGAGCTGTTTTAACAAAGTTTGGTGTAACTGTTTTAATTCCATCCTTAGACCCATCTGTGTAGGTCTCTACATGGTGTAAAAACTCTGAGCGAAGCTTACAGTATTTGCATTTGAACACTTCTGAAATAGAAGTTGTTTTATCGTAACAGCATAAACTAAAGTTACAGATTAGGCTTTTGAGAAGCCAAGGTGGAATTGTGGAAATGGTTGCGGGTAAAACATTCTTCTTGTTAAAGCCGAAATTCTGCAAGTCGTTTTCAAATCTGAAGCCCAGTGGGAGAGTTTGGTTTGGCTTGTTGTCAAACTGACATTTAAATTATTGGGGACCGCTCTAAGTCCTCTATGCCACGGCTAGTCAGCGGTCAGCTTAATAAATGAGAATCCCAAGTGTGGTTTCGTTGAGCGCGAAGCTCCTTGGTGTGACCAGTGCGTGTTATATGCCTACTGGTAATAGTATCGATAATACCATTAATAATAACAACAATACCATTTATTACCAGATATACTTGTACGCCGCAAAAATAGCGAAACAATGTCTTCTCTAGGATAAAAAAGAACGTCTAATCAGAGCTCTCAACAAGACAACAAAGCATCTTAACAAAGACCAACGACAGCGCGCAGCCAAGAAAAGAGAGCGCGACCAAGGAAGCAAAGAGCAGAGAGCAGAAAACAGAGCACAAAGAAAACGACTCGCGCGTGCGCGTCGCTTATATACTGCAGGCCTGCGCGGTCCCACACGGACCGCGGCTAGCCAGCGATGCGGTCCGATAAAAACCGCCGACGGGCGCCAAGACTTACGGGCAATCCGCGCACGTGGCAGATTCCAGGAATACGAGCGTGGGCCGGCCTACAAACGAAACTAAAACTAATAATTTATGAAAAACTAAAATAATAATAAAATTTAGAAAAATAAGATTAACCATAAAAAATTTTTTTTAAATATCTAAATCTACTTCTAAAAACTATTCCTCATCTAGCACAAAATAGCTGGCGTCCTCGCCAGACAGAATATGCAACAGTTAAGATTCACTAAATCAATAGGCTACAAACAGTTAATATGCGCAAAAAACACTGTCAACACAGTCAACTACGCTGTCAATGACCAGCACACGATATAAGCCTACAGTTGATCGAGCGGTTAATTCAGTACTTTCACCAGGTGGCGATGCAGTTACGTCCGCACAGTCAGTTTGGTAAGTTGATCACTGGGACCATACTCGGCAGCAGTCGGTCGACGACGCCAACAGTCAATATGGTCGATGATAAATCGGAACATGTCCTGCGGCCGGATTTCCACTTTGTGGCGAATAATATCAAATCCGCCGACGCGTGTGGCACATTCGCTGAGAAGCGGATGGTCAAATCGACAGCACGCTGCTGTCCGGGGGACATTCCCGCGGGCACAGTCGCCAACATCCTCTCCGCAATAACATGCGGAAATGCATCAAAATCAATAAAAAAAGTTCAAGGCCGTTCGCTCCACAAGAACTACGGAAACGACGACCGGAGGCTCAAGAACAGGAGCCGGTAGACTCCTGGCGTCAGTACCTGCGTTTACCATCAGTGGAGCGTCCACCGCAGCATCGATCATCACCGGCGCGTCCGCAGTAGCTGGTTTTATGTTCGTCTGTGTGCCGCGTGAGATGAGAAGCGGCGGATTGATACCGCGGCCCGCCTGCAGCTCGTCCGCTGTATGCAGTGGCGGACCCAGAGTTATCGTGCGAACAGCCGCGAGGTCCGGCATGTTGTCAGCCAGTTAGCTGGGCGAAGCATCTCTAAACTCTCTGAGCTCGGTGTCGTTGGTAAGCCCGCTCGACGACAGGGAGAAAGCCGAGACGTCAGAAGCCAGGTAGCCTGCCGGTAAGCACGGCACAGTTGGCGGCGGCGACACAGGGCTGAACGGCCCAATCAACTTGAGATAGGAACGCTCGTCGGTCAGCGTTGACGGTCGCTAATAAAACAGTGGCTGCTGCGACGTTGAAGGCGGCGGCACAGCGACCGGTACAGGTGGCGCCACGGGCTGCAGTACGTACTGCGGCACGGAAGACGGTGCAGCTGGTCCTGCGGAAGAGGACAGCGGCTGGTAACATCGTGCACGAGGACGGCGGCGTTCCTCTCCATAGACCTCTGCCACGTGCTGTCGCTCCAAAGCAGCCCCACCGCGCCGACTTGACTGAACCGCCGCATGCGTGCAGCTTCTGCGGGCGTCAACATCACGTACTGATCAGAGGTGCCGTAGCGCGATCCAAGAGCCAGTCGGCAGTCGTGATGCGTGACGAGATGCCGCCGGAAGGACTTGAGTGATGGCAGAACTGGGTTCGAAAACGGCCTTCCCAGCCTGTCACGCGAAAAGGGAAAGTGGCGCACCTGAGAAGCCATATAAAAGAAAAAAACACATAGCAGCAACTAATACCAAGCAAAGAAAAAAACACAACAGCTAATCAGTAAACTGCAATATCAGTTTAAGCTTGTCGACATGCACGACTTTGGGTGCTTTCCAGCACTTACTTCCAACGAGATATGCGGCGTCATTAATTTTCTTAATGATTTTACTCTTAGTCTTGTAGAACGACTGCCACTTGGGAGACCTACCCACAACTCTTCGGCGGTAGTAAATACAAACACGGTCTTCTGCTCAAAGTCTCGTGGCCGGGATTTATTGTTGTACCACCGGCTCGCGCTGTCAGCTGCGGCCTGCAGGTGGTCCTTAACCAGTGCATTGGCCTTATCAAGCCGCTCAACGACTTCAGTGGCGTACTGCGGTACGGTAAGCGCGCCCTCTGGCGAAAGAGAAAGAATTAAATCGACGTTTCAAAGAGACTGCCTACCAGTAAAAATGATAAACGGAAAAAAGCCAGTGGATGAATGTACAGTCGTATTATAGCAAAACGTAACATACGGTACCCACTCTGACCAATGTCTCTGGTTTTCTTTGATCACCTTGGCGAACATAAAGTTTAAAGTCCGGTGCCAAACTTCACAGGTTCCATTTGTCTGAGGTCGATAGCCAGACTTCCTCAAGTGCCGCACCCCCAAGATGTTGAACAATTTTTGGGCCAACTCGGCCTCAAATTCCGGCCCCTGATTTACGAGGACCTCAAAACACAAGCGCCACTTTAAGAAGACGTGATCAACTATGGCTTTGGCTACAGTGAATGCTTCTTTGTTTTTAATCGGCACGCAGATTCCGAATTTACTAAAACAGCAGAGAGCCGTCAGCATGTAACGATAACCATTTGATAGAGGGTGGACGCCAGTTAGGTCCAGAGAATAACGTTTCCCAGGTGCTCCTACCAACATCGGGTTGAAGGTCGCCTGCCGCGGAGGGACCCCCTTGTGATAAGCTTCACACTTGAGACAACATCTGATAAACAGCCTTAAATCACGCCTTGAAGTCAGGCATCAAGCTCTCCGCATCACGTGCGGAACACACTTTGCAAACTTTAAGTGCGCCGCAGCGTCCGAATGCACAAGTTCCAAAAATGGGACTTTTATCTCACCTGGTAAAACCAACTGAAATTGAGTTACAGATCCGGCGGAGTTGTAAAACAAACGGAAAAGCACGCCGACTCTCAATGTCAGAAGTGCTGTCATCGCTGTCATAGGCGAGGTTACTTGCACGGCCGCCCATTGCGGCCTGTCACCTAACTCTACCCACATCAGCGCGGGCCCTATGTCTCTGTCATTCAGCTGCTTTTCGCGGATAGACGCCGACGTCTAGCCCGCGGCAGTGTCGCGGTTGACTTTCACGCTGTTTCGCTATTCCTTACTTAAGTAGCTCGTTCACACGTTAATTGTTGTGTTTGTACCGTTTTGCGTAGTTTTCCCTGCGCAAGTTGTGTATTTTGTGTAAATAGGTTGATATGCTTGCTAATGTGTATTTTTCGGCAGCCTTCTAGCTGTTCGGTTTCCACTGTTGTTTTCTGCGTCATCGTGTATATATATTTACCTGTTGTATGGGTATTGTCACATTATTGGCTCGTGCTGTGTGACTGCCGGTTTGCACTGTTTGAACGCGTAGGCCGAGAGAGTGCTCGTGCCTCGTTTTGGCGGTAACCATAAGCCGAGATATCGTGTTGATTTGCTGTTGAGGCAGTCGTTGTTCAAAGATGGCAGCGTTAGTCGCTGAGATTATGTGCCGTGTGTTGGCTTAAGAAAAGCCAGATAATCGTAGAACGTGTTCCGAATCTGGTTGGGATAGCCGCCAGTTGTCGTGGAGCTTCCCGTGCTTTATAAACGTCGATCTGCGATCGAATCAGCCGCTGTGTGCGGTAAGCG
>Ga0209367_1001646_pt1 | contig 28014 bp, 16 predicted proteins | sample WorMetLIZISLAND2_FD_187412 | JGI IMG/M metagenome (GOLD analysis project Ga0209367, IMG submission 187412) | Marine gutless worms symbiont microbial communities from Max Planck institute for Marine Microbiology, Germany - Olavius geniculatus... ...
TGTGCTCGAACTATTTAAAAAGAAGTGTCTGCCTGTGTTGCTGTACGGCACTGAGACTTGTCCGATGAAAAAGTCACATATCGCTTCGTTGCAGTTTGTTGTCAACAGCTGTTTTGTCAAAATGTTTAATACTAGGTCGAAAGTTGTAATTAAAAAGGGTCAGTGTTATGTTAATTTTGATTCAGTATCTGATATAATAGCTAAGCAGACACATAAATTTTTAACCAGTTATGACAACTCCCTTAGTTTGTTGTGTTCTGTATGCCATACATGGACTTGATTATTTTGTTAGTTAAGTTTACTTAAGTTGTGTTTTTTTATTATTTGCATTTAGCCTTCATTTGCTTCTACCATGTTTATGGTGAATAAAGCTTCGAGTGTTATGTTACGTCAGGTGACCGACGACAACGACCATACGCCGACGTTCGAAGCTGACAGTTACGAGTCCAGCATCGAGGAAAACAACCAGCAAGGAGCTGTGTTGTTTCGCGTCACAGCTAGTGACCTCGACATCGGTGATAACGGTCGAGTCGATTATGCCATCAACCGAGAAGTGGAAAGATTTGTGTCGGTGGACAGAGAGACAGGTGTGGTCCGTGCGGCCGTGTCACTGGACCGCGAGCTCGTCTCAGAGCTGAATATCTACCTCACTGCAACTGATAGAGGTCAACCGCCAAGGTCATCAAGTACGAGACTTCATTTGGTAATCCTGGACGTGGATGATAACGGTCCTGAGTTTGCTGCGCCGAGACTTCGACTTCGAGTGGCTGAGAACCAGCCGCCTGGAACCGAGGTCAGCCGATCGCAATGTTAATTGCCGCTAGGGCTGCATGCGAGAATTAACGACTTATTGAAAACTTTGTTTCGCCATGGCGGCAGCAACACAAATATATTAATAGATAAATCGTTAGAAAAAGTTTGATCGATTTTTGGTCGATTAACATTAGAATAATTTTTATGAACGTTTGTAGTATCGCACAGGACACGATCAAGATTTGTAGGCCTACTTTTGTACTACTTGTATTGTGTTACTTTTGCAGTTTGAGGGCCCTCATGATTAGACGACTATTCGACTACATATATAATTATGTACTGCATCATTGTAGCTTTTTCTAGCTATTTTTAGTTTGTCAAATTATCATCGTCGGCATCGCTTATTTTGTGCTAGAAGATACCAACTACCAGAGGTGCCGGAGCTCTGCATTTTTACTCGCTACTAGTAAAAACGGATATAAGGCTACACATAACACGTTAGAAATTATTTAGGGATAGATAATCAGTTTTAAAAACTTAGGTTTTTAAACCTAAAATGTCCAAATTTCAGGTTTTATACGTTTCTACTTGTTGTGCAATGGCATCAGTTACAGACCGCATATAATTTTGTATAAAACCCAAAACTTTAAAAGGTAAAAACTAAAAACTTCCGGAAAGTCTAGCCAGGTTTTTTCCAGCCCTGGGTGTGCAAAACTGTGCACAGTTGCAGAATATTTACTTTCGTTCACGCTGCTGATGGATACAGGTTGGCACGGCGTTAGCAAGAGATCGAGATCTTCCACCACACAACGAGTTTACTTACTTCCTGGACCGACGCTACGATACGTTCGGACTGTTTGACCTTGACAAGGTCACAGGGGTCATCACAACGCGCGAAGTGTTGGACCGAGAACGTCAGTCGATGTATAACCTTGTTGTGATCGCGCGATCTAACAACAAACCCACACTGTCTGCCTCAGCACACGTCCAGATCGAGGTCTTACTGCGGGTTCACTTGTTACATTGTCTCAGGGAATGTGTTGTCAGGACTGGTGTAGTAAAAAATTCGTTGCACCGGAAAATTATTCCCACACGCAGTAGTACGGGTCAGGGTTAAGATTAAGGATAGGGTTAAATTTAGGGTTAGCGTTAGAGTTAGCGTTAGTTACATTATGACCATGTGGTGGTGGAAAGAATTTTCTAGGTGCAACAAATTTTCCACGACACCAGAAAATTTTAGTTTATCATATGATGGTTTCAATAATGAATTATAAATTATAGCAAAACTTTATAACTTTATGAATTACAAATTATAGCAAATTACAGTTAAAATTACGATTAAGGTGTGAAGTGAAATATGAAGAAAATGGACATGAAAAATAAAACAAGTTGCAAAACAAATAAAAAAACGAAGAACCTAGAATTTGAACTTTTAGGTTTTTAAAGTTTTTTTTTGATTATTTAAAAAAGTTTTTATACAACTATTTCATGTATCCCAGTATAGACGGCAGTGGTAGACAGACAGGGATAAATAATTGTATATCTATTCCTGTAGACAGACAAAGGAATTGACTGATGAATAAAGAAGTGAAAGAAACTCGCACCATGTTAATACGTACGTAGGTCGGAGACCTGAACGACAATAGTCCCGTGTTTACATGGCCGTCGCTAGGCAACGAGACGCTGGCCGTGTCGAATCAGGTGCCTCGAGGTCACGTTTTGGCTACGCTGCGAGCACGTGACCCGGACGCTGGGGTCAACGCCAATCTGACCTATCATCTCTCCGTATCTGGGTCAGGTCACTGGGGTTCGGAGGACGACTGGGCCAGGAGACCTACGTTCATCGTAATACCGGAGACCGGAGCCGTACTTGTTGCCGCTGATCTGGGCAAGTTTTTAACGCGTGCACAAAGCGACAGATGAAACTGAACTGAAATAGGCTATGTCGGTGCAGTTTATTTATTTCTGTCCCTTTGTACATGCTTTTAGTCTTACTTAATTGGGCTATCTCATTTGTTGTCCACCGTTGTCAACCAAATGCGAGGTGTATTTGCCGATCGGATCGAAAAGGGGTTTATCCCCTCCCCCTGAACAAAACTGCGGACCCCCGGTCCTCACATTCTCTGTTTAGCTGAAAATGGATCTAAGCCAGAAGCCTATTAATCAACTGTGGTTATCATTGTTTGCCACTGTCACAATGCTGTAGCACATCGTGGGACTGGGACAAGTGATAATCATCATTTGCATCTGCCAGTCTCCTTAACGCATTTGGTAGTCAGTCAGTCTGTTAATGGTAGCTTCTACGGCCGCAATTTTTATTCAGCTCTGTTGGAATTTTACGCAATATTCCACTGCCCTTGCTTATCTGCCTAGTTTTGATTTTGTATGATCCACATGTAGGCGTAAACGCCAGGCCTATATATACAGCATGGACACTATGAAGTGTGTGGCGTGTGCTGCGTGTGTTACAGCGTCGATTACGATGGAAACGTTCGTTCTCAGAGCCACAGTGCGTGACTCCGGAACGCCAGTACTCTCAGACCACGCACTGCTGAGGATCGTCGTCAGCAAGGACATCCTGTACGTGCGTCCAAACACTGACGGACTTCACGGGACCATACTCGCAAGTGAGGATATGGTCATAGTCCTCGCTTTCACGCTGGCCATTATCATCGTCGCCATAGTCGTCATCGTCATCGTCATTTGCCGGCTTAGACGGTTGAGGAGGCGTGGTCACAGGCTGGGCGGTGGGCGGACCGATCTCGACGTAGGCGTGGACGAAGAGAAGATCCGCCTCTCGGCCACGCCTACATTATTCGTGGACAGCACGCGATCAAACGGGTCGGCGGCTTACCGGACCCTAACTGAACAATGTCGCGTTTCCAGTGGGAACGGGAATTTAATGGGCGGGATTAGAAACACCGGGTTGTTGAGGGGCGACGGTTGTCAATTTGGGACAGTTCGGCCTGTGATGGGAGGGGTCATGGGCGGAGTTAGCAGCAAAGCTACAGCTGTTGTTAACGCCTACGTGTCAACTGATAATTCTTCGCCCTATCAACACGGGTCTTTGACAGACGAGGAGGATTTGAAGAGCCAGAAAGACAACTCCGAGAAACAATTCTTACAGGTAACTTTAGAAGTGTTCGATATAGTTTTTTTCTATTCCGCCGAGTTAAATAGAAGCAAAATAGTTCCGAAAACAAAAATATAAGATCGATGCGAACTTAGCGAGTTGTTTTTTATTATTCTTTCGCTCTTTATCTTGTACACCGACTTCTGACTACTTTTAGTCTATTTTTGCTTCTCCTGTCAGCGCCATAATCATTTAAAAGCGGACTGTAGTGCGTTTATTAGAATTTTGGTTTGTAATTTGTGATTCTAAAATGTAGCTATTTGGCAGCTTGTTCAATTTAAAAGATGTTAGATTAATTATTCGTCTTTTTTAAAGAGGAAGAACAAAAGTGCATTTTGAGCATAGGCTATCTGCCGTTTTCCGTGAACGTGCAAAAGAAAAGCGTCCCATGGGCGTCGGAGCCACGGGGCAGCTGCCTGTCTTGCCCTTGCTGCACGGGGGCAGCGCGGGGGCAGAGAAGTGCCCTTTTGCCATGTAACTAGACTTAGACTTAGGCCTACAGACTGAGCTTCGTCCATTTACATAATGTAAATTAACGTTTTTCGTTCATATAACACTTATTTAGACATAGCCTAGGCTTATATGCTTGGTTGAAAATTTCCTTTCTTTTTCTTTTTAGTATTATTATATTTTTTTACACAAATGTAAATTTTTTTACACAGTGTGTTTTTGGTCCGTTTTGCAGTAAAATTTTATTTACTGGCAAGAGTGAACGTTTCTACTGCAGTAATTGGGCCTACAGATTAAGTTACTGTATAAGCCTATAGGCGGCGTACAGTCGAAAGTAGTTTAAACAGAAAGCAGTGCAAAAGCACTGAGATGTGAAGACTTCTGTGGCCTAAATTTTCTGTAGAGTCGTCAAGCAGTGGCGTCGTGGGTAAAAAAGTAGGCCTACGCGGGGCAGAAATTTGCGATTTTTTGACAGACAATGCGAACGTCTGACAGAATTCCGACAAACAGTTGTGAATTTGCGACAAAGATGATTATAGATGCTTAAAATGTTAATTTTGCTACTAAGTGTCCTCAAAATGGTTTTAACACCAAATGGACGAATACTGTTCGACAATTTTTCGACAACCCAAAATTGAGGGGGGGGGGCAATTGTCCTCTTTACCCCTTTACCTCCCTCGGCCACTGCCCTAAGTAGAACGCTGCCCCTGCCTTTTGGGGTTTCCGGCGCCCCTGAAGCGTACAGTGTGATTTGGATGGCCGAACTAAGCATTCTGCCAGTGAACGGTTTTTTTCTAGATCCCAATTTACTAAGTGAAGGTTGAAGGTTTGCCAAGCGTCTGATTGAATTAGCTGAGATAGTCTGACGTGGGCGTGGCTTAAAATGGTGGGCAGTGCCATAGGTGGCGTGTGGCCCACGGCAAAGAAGTTCCATCGAAGCAATTTAATTATTGCCAGATAAGTCAAATTATAATGAAAGCATCAGATGACAAAGATGATAACTAAATTAAGTACGCGCCTGTGTCTATACGGTTTTTTAATAAAATTGTACGTTTATTTACTGTTCACCAACTGAGTTGTCTGACTTAAACAAACGACTGATTGATTAAACTTTAAAAAACGAAAAAAATAATTACCGATATAGTGCATGCGCAACTCAACTACAAACGTTTAGACACTGTGCGCTGTATAAATTTACTTACTTTCTTAATTGTACACAAAAATTCTAGCCTTATTCCCGTTTTGTTTCGATTTCTTTGATGACAACCTATTAGCCTCAGATTTCGAACGACTGATTACTTGAACAACGATTACCAATATCGCACAGTTGAGTTCCAGTTAGGACTGCAGTATCGAGTATATGATTACTCGTTAAGTTACTCGCCGACTAGTCCGCACAGCCCTAGACTAGTTCCAGGTTAGCCAGCACTCAGCCGTGTATCCTGAATGGAATGCATCAAGGTAGGAGTATAGGAGGCTTACTTCCGCCAATTAGCGGGTTGCAAGTCTGCGAGCATGAGCCGAGTATATCGGATGTAGTCTTCCCGTCAGGAATTGCGCGGCTTCATCTGCATGGGGAACCTAGCAGGCGCCTGATATCATGTAATACAGTAGTAAATCTAATTAATTCTCAGTGCAGTTTGATTCCAGTTTTACAGCTGAATACGCCAATAGTCGGTAACCGGAATGACGACTATACTCAAGGCCAAGGTAATGACCATTTTTAAGGTTAAGGCTCGACACTGAATGGCAAAATCTAGGGATGCAGTCACTCAACTGCCAGTAAAACGTGTGTTGAAAAAAAACTGTTAACAAGGTTTATGCCAGTATGACAATTTTAATTTCGATGACATAGTTAACAAAGCATCACGCAGTCCGTTCGCTGTGGTGCAAGAATTAAAAATTATTTTTGCTGTTTCGACAGGGAAATGGTGAAGTATCAAAAGAAGTGATTAACTTGATGACAAGCAATAGCCACGCCCCGTGGGCGGGCACGTGTTTCGAGGAGGCGGAGCTTAGCGGTAGAAACTGTATCAGGTCATCATCCGACCTGAATTACTTGGCCACTACTCTGCCCCACGTCAAGACGTCCTGGCAGTCGCTGAAACTACAGGTAACCATGACGACCGATGATGTTTTCACTGTGTTGTTATGGAAACGACTCTAGAGCGTAATGCGAATTAATTTATTAGTCGACTGTGAAATAGGTCTAACACATTATTTTGACATTTCGACAAATAAAGAAAAAGAATAAAAAGAAATGATGCTTCTGAATTGCTGCTAATGATAAAGAAGTGTTGCAATCTGCAGTTTGAATATTAATTATGTGCAGCCATCGGCAAAAAGTTACGCGTGGGTTTTCTTAGAGCGATGAGTGGCTTTGCCTGATGTTTCATATTCTGTGAGCTTTAACAACGAAGCGTTGCAACAGTCAGTTGCAGAAACTGTTTCATGGTGAGTGTTTTTGCGTGTGATTTGTGAATACAGCCTAACAGTTCGATCAGCAGGGACAAGCCGCCTCACAGACCTGTAGTGGTATTCATCAGAGATCAAGAAGAACTTTACCGACAGCAAAACTCTAGTAAGGACTCAGGTATATACACTAGTACAAGGCCTACTATAGTCTACTACTACTGCTATTTGCATCGCACAATAATTATAGCTGCAGGAACAGTGATACCAGTCATCTCTAAATGGATACAGTTAGGTTGGTGCATAAAATGTGAAACATGTATGCTTAGCGCAGATCGAGCAATCGGGTATTTTCTGAAACGACTATAGCGCGAACAGTTGCACGTACATGTACTGTTCAAAATAGCCGCATTTCACTGCAATTGTCGATTCAAAACTGTCCCATTGCTTGATTAATGTAAAGCCTGTAGGGCCCATGTTCTATTTTTTATGCGTCATTTTATGTACTTTGTTGAGCAGGCCCGTCGAGAGGGTGGGGGTAAAAAGGGTTAGCTACCCGGCGAGAATGTTTCCCCTGGCCCCGCTGTGGCTCTCGACGGGCCTGTTGTCGAGTAGTTCTCATAATTAATGCTCCGTTTTACTGCTAAATCCAGGAATAAGTTATGAAAAAATTATGTTTTTAATTGTCTGTCGATATCATTAAGCCTACATGTAGGCTATGCAGTATATCAGACCTAAAGGCATGTTTTGTGTTTTGATATGGTTACAGCATCTTTTCCGCTGGTGTCGGAAGAAACCACGCCCACGGATCAGCTGACCGAGGGAATCCCCGGAAATCACCCCGGTCACATGACGTCATACCTGTCGTCATACCGGACACTCCCTCCACTGCGCGTGATTACGTCACAGTCGTTGGACACGCCCACTTCCGGCAGCCCACTTCAGCACCGACTAATCACTTAAAAATGATTCACGGACACTGACGTCGTTTGACCTTGTATGACTTTGAATAACAGTGAGTGACGTTAAACACAAGCTGTGAAAAATACGTCGTGTCATAAGATTCAGTTATAATGAGGCCGTATGGGTTTCACCCATAGATGTAAAAAACGTTCCAGGAAAAATAAAAAAAACGTGGCAAGAATAAAAAACATTTAAAAACGTTGAATAAAAAACATTGGCCATAATGTTTTCAACTTCTTGCCTAATGCCTAATGCTGTAAGCGCAGTATAGCTGGAATAATAGTTTAGATAAAGAGAGCTTGATTTAATTTTCAATTCAGCTGTGTGGTCGTATGACAACAGCATTAAATTAACTAAATATGTTAGTTTAAAAAGTTTTATTTAGTATATTTGGACTAAATAAGTAAACTACATCACTGTGACCTATATTAATTCGTTTCTGCTGTCTCAAAAGGGCTTCAGGAAGCTTTTGATGGGATTTTCAATGCACGTTTTTTAAAATTAAAAAACGTTAAAAAACGTAAAAAAGCGGCAAGAATAAAAAACGTAAAAAAGCGTTTTTTACATCTATGGTTTCACCGTCCAGGCCCGTCGAGAGCGGGGGGGTAAAGGTGGGTAAGGTACTCCGGGCCCCGCGAATGCGCCATTTCAAAAAGAAAAAAATGTTTCCCAGAGGGGCCCTGCGACAATGTTTTCCAGGACCCCGCTGTTGCTCTCGACGGGCCTGTCGCCGTCCGTTCGCCCGCCTGTGCCGTACGGGTTCCTAACTTCGTAACAAACAAAAAGCCCAGCTGTTGCTAGAGAGAGTCAACCGTACCGCCTATATCCAAAGACCAACGTCTAACTTCCGATCGCAATAAAACGATTTCCCATAGTAACTGCAGTCCCATACACGCTATGATGGCGATGCTATATCGAACGCTACAATCAACACTAAGATACGATACGGTATTTCGGCGCACGTGGGTGATGGCTGCAGGCAGAAATTTTCTATTTAAAATTGCAGCCACACTACTGCAGACAGAGACATGGTTACTATCGAGTGACAGCCAATAGAAACTCGTCATCGCCCTATTCGACGGTACTATTGACGACCCCTTACAACGTACCATTTAGCTACAATACATGCGTTACAGACAGGTGACTAGAAAGACAGACAGACGACATATCGCATCTAGAGCTCGACTCGACGTAAAAAAGCATAAAATGCTAAAATTAGTGTAAACGTCTCCGGGACAGAATTAGCCTAACTGGTTTGGCGATTTTCTGCTCCAAAGGTTAAAAGTCAGGGCTAGTATTAGGGCTAGGTACGCAAAATGCATTGTATAGCTAAGGGACGGTCGCATTTTATGCCGCCTTCGCTTGTTTGAAGACGATTAACGCTGTTAATAGGTTGTGTTGTGTAAGTCGTATACAGCGCATGTATGTGCGTAGCATAAATATACGAAAGAAAGAACGGACTTTGTTGTGGTCACGTGACACAGCCGGAAATAGTAACACGACCGGAAGTAGTATACACGGTGTTCATAAACTCGTGAAATAAAGACTCTTCATATCGTTTCATCAGCGTTGGAGGGCTGTGCTGAACACTGGACTGCACGAGTTACTCCAAACAAAAATTCGACTCTAGTGAAATTTTCGACTCCAGTAGGCTACGCACAAAAACTATTAGATTTAGGGGAGCATTAGTTAGAATCAAACCCAGAAGTTGTTGAACAGACCCAACATTTTCTTTATGAATACAAGTAATTTGAGCAAAGCTCATGAGACGCGCGACAGCCTTAGCATTTCCTAATCGCAGGTTGTCTTGGTCTACTTCCAGCCATTTCGTCGCAATTCAGTTTAGATGAGTGCCCCGCAGCCAAAAATTGCAAAAACACTAAAACCTCCTATTTCGGGGGTTTAAGGTCATTCAAGGTCATTGATCTTAATACCCCTATAAAGCTCGTCACCAGTGCTTCTTATGTTAAGCAGCATGTCTGTGTATCTGCAACCCTTTTCACGTTAGACGAGCCAATAGTGGTAAAATAACTATTTTTAAATACCCCTATTTGACGCCCGCGTGCGCCAACCTTTTTGAACCTAGAGGTTGCGACTTAAGTTACTAAAATCTACGTTTAATGCTGAAAAATTAGTATGCGTGTTGTGTTGATCTATCTCATCTGCAGCCATTTCGGCGCAATTTAATTTTGAAATGTGCGTCGCAGCCTAAAATCGCCAAAAATTACTAAAAACCCTTATTTTAGAATTCAAGGTCGTTGATTATGATATGTGATTTCTTATTTGTATGATTTGTAGTGATTTATAGTAACTTATGCCCTATCTCGCACCGTTTCTGAGATACGGCGACTTATTGGCTCAAAATCGTCAATTTTTTGTACCCCCTTTCATTTAACGCCCTTGTTCGAGAAAATTTTTAAAAAATTTTTTTTAAAAACCTTTACGGATTTTGAAATTAGAGTCCTTGTGGTCGCCCACAGTGAAGATTTCGTGATCCTAGCTTGCTTCAAAGTTCAGACAGACGGACGGACACCTCGACGATGGCTAAGACGCGCGAAGCATTCTGCTGTCGCGCGTAAAAAATTATGGTCAATCAAATCAATCCCTATATTATAAAAAAAATTTAAATCACATCAAGTTTTTACTTTATTTTCAAATTTTCTATTCCCTAGCATTGTTGCTTATGGCGATTTTACTGACTTACTAACTTACTTACTTAGGCCTACTTGTTAAACGAATACTCGAGTACGTGACAAGTTAGGGCCTATTCGTGGTGTACTCGATAATAAATCATAACAGTTGCACAGCCCTACTATAGAGGCCTACTCCTCGTTTATTTCATCATTTCTGCCACGTGATACAGCCAGATCACGTGGTCTATATGATCACGTGGTATCGACGCCCGTTTAGGATCTAATTACTGGCGCGCCGCCATCTGACTGGCGGCTCTGCGATCGGTCCTATTATCAAATTAGTGCGCGCCAGAACGGACTATACAATGTTAAGATATGAACGCAGATGGCGAGCAATTTATAGGACCACTTTTGGCTCATATTATTAGCGGCGCGTTTATAGGGAGAAATGCTAGCGCCTGCCCCGTTTGGAAATTTTGTCTAAAATGTATCCAAAAAATGTACTTTGGGGGCGCACCGTACAAACAATGCTCACGTGTTTTTGAATTTCTGGGGTTCATTTCCTTCCCAGCTGCTTTCTGACCCCAAACAGTGTCAGAGCCTGGGGTCAGCGGGCAAAACGTTAAAGATTTGAACGTCTGAAGGATATATTACGCCAACGTCTATATCGACGACGAAACCTATATTTTTGGTCAATAGGATGGCCGCCCTGTCAGCCCATATTTGGAATTTCGATCTGCCATTGATTTCTGTTCGTCAGTACTTCTTTATTCGCAAGTATCTTTATTTCAGTCAAGATTGTCAGCGCTGATAGTATTGCATCTGTGCCTTATATTGGCTAAATGGCGTAGATTCTTATTTATCGCGGGCCATTTGGTCTCGTCGGCACTGACGGCTTGTACACTTTTGTTAAAACGTCAAAATTCATGCATCACTTCACAACACTTCAGCTTCTGCTGGGGCGCCAGACCCCTTGCCCCTGTTCTATCCCCCACTCCTGTCCAAAAATTCTCACCGTATTTTACACCATTAAGAAAATAGGTTAATTTACTTACTTTACGTTTCACGTGGGCGCCTATGGGCAGCTGCTCAAGGGAGACGTTGGACTCATCCCTCTCCCCCCCACCGGCCAGCTGTGCCTCGCAGTTGGAAGCGGTCTACCACCCTCCACTTAACCTAATCCGATAATTTCTTCTAATATTCTTATTCGTCACTATATTCTTGTTGTCATTTATAAACTAAGTACATTATCTTACGCAGCGCAGTATTATGATAGCATCTATCATGACGCATGCTTGCGTCTCTCAGCTGAAAGATATTGGCCGCTAGCGAGAACGGCATGATGATGAATGAGAATATTAGAAGATTATCGGATTATGTACGCGTAGGTTGCTTCATTGAACCCATGAGCGCTAATATACACACGCTGATATTATCTAGTCTACGCGACGAGAAATGTGGGAGGCATCCCACACGCGTTGTTCAGACACATAGCTTTCTAATTACTGACTGATATTTTCGTGCATGCATCCTACATGTTTTTTGGGCTGCCTTTTTGCTTCCGAGATAGTAAATCGTTTCTGGACACGTCGTGTCTGATTCATGTAATTAGCAGCAACCAGTTATATAAGACCTTTGGTTTGTATTAAAAAATTGCACAATTTTAAAAAATTAAACATAAAATTTGGACATTTGAGGATTTTACTTTTTTAAACATGTTCGGCCAAACAGAGGCCCACACTAAAGGGGCCCCACAGACCAGAGAATGTCAAACAGCAGCGCGTGTTGCGACACGCCAAATTCACTTGGTTCTCTGCATCGCTTATAACTGAAAATGCGGTATCTCAAATTAGACACTTACAGGTTACCGTCGTAACACCGTCTGCATGACAAGTTTTTACCGGATAGGGCCCAATCGGGGTTTAATCCGGCCTTGATTTTAATCATTTTCTGCTATTTTTCGTATCGATAGGCCTAGAGACATGTGTCCGCCCTGCGTACGAACGTTAAGCACAAGGCACTGCAGAAGGTTCTCACAGACAGAAATAGACCGAAATCACTGCGCGTCACTGGTGTTTTACTGGTAAGCTTTACAGAACCTCTCAAGCCCAACTCTGCAAATGAACCAAAATTTAAAAACAATAAATCACGCGCTTAATACACAAATAACGTCGTGTTCGTAATTTGAACGCCATAAAGAAAATCGGTTTATTCACTTGATAGAAAAATATAAAATTTGATGACCATTTATTTGTTCGCAGAACGGCGACATAGAATAATAAGCACACCGCAATGAATATTTACAAGTCAGTTGCACGCCTGTCGATACCAGAAGTAGTACAGTTCGCCGCCATTTTGTCACTGCCCATGGCCGGAAGTGGATTAATGAGGCCGTTCTATGACGCAAGCTTGGTGGCGGCGGGACGGAAGTACAAACACATAAAATCACTGCCCAGTTCAGCGAATGGAGAAGACGTCTATGACGGAGGTGTATATACATCATATAAAATCCGATCTACTAGGTCCACAATTTCGCCTGGCTTGTGACGAATTCAATATCATCAGTTTATCATTGTCGATACATAAACTGATGAACGAAGCAAGCTATGGGCTGCGTAATTAAAAGGTGGGTTCGCAGTCGGTGTAACGGTCGCTGGCTACGATGTTCTGTTATCGAAGCTGTTGCGGACCAAACGTTCGTGTGCTGGTGGATCCGCTGCCCTTATGTCCACATGGGGTAGTACCGATAGTTAGTGGGTACAAACGTGTGAATAGTTAATGAAGCAAGTAAAACGCTGAAATCAACTCACACTCGACCTGAGTCAGTCGCTGTAACATATTGAGACACCGAGAGATTAGATCTAACATTTACGCTGGACAGGTATACAAAAAATTTGAGTTAATGCTCACGAGACGCGCGAAGGTCTATAGCAGTTACTGTTCGTAATTTGTCTTAGTCTATCTCCAGCCATTTTGTCGCAATTCACTCTTGAAGTGTGCGCCGCAGCCGAAGATCGCAAAAAAACAATTTTAAAAACCATTATTTTGGGAGTTCAGGGTCTTTCAAATTCATCGATGTTGATACGACTAAAAAGCTCGTTACTAGTGCTTGTTGTGATAGGCAGCATGCCCATGTCTATCTGCAACCGTTTTCACGAAAAACTGACCAACAGCGGTTAAATAACGACTTTTACGGGGGTACCGCTCTTCAATGCTCGATATGTAGACCATCGAAATCTACGTTTAATGCTGAAAATTTTATTCGCAGCTTGTCCTTGTCTATTTCTATTGATTTCGGCGCAGTGCTACCAATTCGTTCTTTAAATGTGTCTCGCAGCCTATAATTGCCAAAAATCCATAAAAACCTCTATTTTGGTGTTCAAGTTTATCCAAGGTCATTGCTCTCGGTGCTAATCGAAAGCCCGTGTACGACTTTTTATTAGTAATTAATAGTAACCTATGTCCTATCTCGCACTGTTTCTGAGATACAGCGACTTATTAGCTAAAAATCGCAAATGTTCCTTACCCTTTCTCATTCATCGCTTTCGCTCAGTCTGACCCCTTTAAAATTTATGTAAAAGCTTTGCTCATCCTGAAACTAGAGTCTTCCAGGCAGTCGACGGTAAAAATTTGGTAATCCTAACTTGCACCGTTTTTGACTGATTTACCCGTGTGACAGACAGACGGACGGACGGACAGACTAAGACGCTCTACAGCAGTACCTGCTTTCGCGCGTAATGAAATATATAGGCATTTTTATTATTATGCCGCCGTCCCAATAGGCTGCATTACAGTTCCTGTCGTTAATCGTTTGTCCCGTTTGGGATCCTGGCGCGAAGATTAAAACGCGTAGAAAAAAAAACTAAATTTGTGTGAACGTTACCCAAGCGCGGTGTGCCAAATTGTAGCTGAAAAGCTCAAAGGTCTAGTGTTGCGCAGCTGTAGGCTTAAAGTCGCATACTATGTCGGCCCACTGCATGTTTACATTCTTCTTCTTTTGCCGAAGAATGACAGCAATAATTGTTAGCAGCGATCAGAGATCTCAAACCCCCGCCGAGAACAGCGTTGCCACTTAGCGAATACTAGGGCTTACAGATTAATCAACACAGCTACAGCTGTCTTCTAAAGTTGAACAATCCTTGATAATAATCCAGAATGCACGAAAAGAATTCGAATTGAGATACCGTCCCCATATACGTCTCGGCAATTCCACATTGTTTATTATTGCCTTGCACTGATGTACGGTAAACCTGCTGTTAACCCGACTTAGTTACTTATTTATTGTCGGCGAGCACCTTGCTCTGTTCCCACGATACAACTTAGACGTGAATGCACTTGATGCATGGCGACGACAGTGATTACGCTCAACACAGTCTAACGCACAGTCCCCACTTGCTCGACTTCTTGCGGACTCAAAATAACACAACAAGTTCGCAGCATTGTGACAAGTATAGCTTTGGCCAAATCCCAGGGGTAGATCCCTGATTAGCCAAAGGAGGACCATAGCGAGCGCTGTGTTCTAGCCCTCTGGGGGAGCGGCGGGGTTCAGGGCAACCGGCAGGGCAGAACCTTTGGTAAGGGTTCGGGGAGAGGCTTTGTTCCCTAAAGCTGGAAACTTTTTGGTAATTTTTACAAGGGCTCAAGAATAGATCCATACCATCACCGGAAAATCTGTAGCGCAGGGACTCGAACATTTACCCGTATTAGGTCACGTTACGTGAGTTTGTAAGGGCAGCCAGTTCGTCGTTCAATCACTCTGTGTTCTAGCAAAATGATTTCTGCTGTTTTGGATGTGTGACTTGGTCTGTTGGTCGCCTTTACACAGTGTTGTAAACTGGTAAGTTTTTTATATTTAATATTTGCTGTTTTATTAGCAAATTTAATTGTGAGTTAAAAGCAATAATGTGACTCAACCCAATCACGTGACTATTCGACTCGCGGTGGTCGACTTCCTATAGGTGGTCCATTGTAACCATGCCTCTAACTTGCACCGTTAGGGATATATAAAGCCTCAAACTTTCATTTGCCAAAGTTCACTGCGCATGCGCCGTGTCCCGTGATCTGTAGGCAGGGGTCCAAAATAACCACATATTTGGAATTCCCGAGGCCACATTGCCTATTCACTATACCACTTTGGTAGGGCTACGATGACGATTAAGAGTAGTTTGTAGATGAGCATCTCTATTGTTAAGAACTTTTAGTGGTATTTTCTCCAAGTCCAAAAATGGGCCAAAAATTTGTGGTTTTGGGGGATTGAAAAGGAAAAATATTAAAGATAAATGTTGAGACCCCCCTAGGAAATCAATCCCCACCGAAACACGTCATCCAGTGCAAAAAATATAACGATCCTCTCCAAAATGTGTGCTTCAGAGCTTGGCAAGAAAAGTATAAAAAAATAAAACAATCCATTTTTAAACATTATAGCCTATTTCCCCCCTTTGCCCCACCGGCCCTGCTGGGCCGATTTTTATCATTTTTGGCAGGTAGGGTCGCGTGGCCGACATTATCATCTAAGTCAAATTTCAAGTCGATTGATTCAGGGGTTTGGGAGCTACAGGTTCCCAAAATCTCGGGTTTCCCACTGACTTTGATAGTCGCCCTTACAACTCCAGTGCTATGCACTACCGGGCTACACTGTGAACAGTGGAAAAAATGTTTCGCCGCGTTTCCTCTCAATTTAAGCATTCACTAGGTTTGTCCATTATGTCAATGCTGCCTTGAGGATTCAGTTAATATATCAGCCCCAACCATCATATGACATCACTGTAATGACACCACTGATGACGTCACTGATATGACTATAGCGGAAGTCTTACAACTGACATGCGTACGACACTGTCGTGTCATATATGCTGTCATGCGCTATGACTGAAAAAGGCTTTTGTTCAAACCAATTTTCAAGATTCGAGAACCAGAATATATCCTGGCTATTCAGTCAGAACTCAGAAAAAACTGAAGACGTTGCCGCACTGCGAATTCTGCGGCGTCACAAGCCAAAGATCGCCCTTGTTGCCACGGCGCTGCGGAATTACTTGCATACTTATATCAGTTATAGCGTAGTAGTAGTAGTAGCTGTAGTAATAGCAGCAGCAGTAGCAACAACAACAACAACTGCTTCTAATGCTGATGTTGTTGTTGTCACGGAAAGGTACTTGCATACTTATCAATTTTTCCGGCGATCGTATCTCGTGTAATTGCGCGCCATTGTGTCGGCGAGATCTCGCGTCAGACGAGACTGCACGAGATCTTGCGAAATTCTGACGAGACGTCGCGTGAAATCTCGTACACTGCGAGAATCGCGACGAGATCTCGCGTACGACGAGACGCGAATATAAATCGGCGTTGTTGATCGCAGGCGCCTGTAGACTGCGGAATGGTCATTTTCGGTCCGCAGAAATTTAATCATTTGCGGAAAAAAAACTTTGGCACCGAATTCAACGATAATGAATAATTTTAAATGACCAGCAATCCAGGCAATATAATGCACAATAAATGCATTTTTCGAAATCGGCCGAAAAAATAGGTGGCATATATGTGGCAACTTATACAAAAAAAAACAAAAAAACGAGCATATAAACATTATACAAAAACACAAAAACACCGAACACAATCAGTTACATATAAAGTAGTACAGTGCTCAGGTACTTTAGCTTGCGAGCTAAAAACTAGATTTCAGTTTGTATCCACCAAACACATCATAAATAAAACGTATTATATTTTATCGCATTACATTGTTATTGCGTCGTATTTGTTAAGAGATATTTCGTGACACACGCGGCTTGGTTTGTGAAATAGCGGATGTGTAGTGGAGCGAAATGTGTCAAAGTGGCGTTTACCATGGTGTCGTAAAGCAAGGCAAGACCGGAAGATTGACCTCTATTTGACCTCTACAGTGCTGTCGGTCATTGATTTGCCGACCAGTGGCGCGGAACGATACGTTGTTAAACGCTGTCGTCTTCATCAGCGACCCGCCGCTGGCGAAGTTACCGCGTGGCTTGAGCCTGGGGGGGCTAAGCCATTCTCGGCAGAAGTTTCAAATCCTTGATCGCTTCCAGTTATGTATATAACGTGTACAACAATATAGATGAGTTTTGTATACATCTGACCTTGTAAGCAACCTTGACTTTAACATTTTGAACTAAGTAGGCCAATATTTCTTTTTGTTATTTTTTGTGTCGCCTGCTTTTTTGCTCGAAGTCTGCACTGTATAGGCAGGGGTCTATCATTGGACCAGCTGAACCCCGGTCCTATGCAATCGACATCAACTGGATCAAATAATTAGCCTAGGTTTACTTTACCGGAAAAAAAGATGTAATAGGCCTATCAGCGAGATAATCTAATACTGTTTGGTGCTTGATCGTTCTGCTGCTTTTAGTATTCGTAGAGTTGGAAATCCTTTGTCGTGGACGTTTATGGGGTGTTTACACGATCCAGCAAACGTCCAGCAAACTTCCAGCAAATGCATTCAAAATACACGTGCTAATGCTGGACGTTTGCTGGAAGTTTGCTGGACGCTTGCTGGATTGTGGATTGATAATAACGGTGACACTTTTATAGGCCTATCTGGCTATATGTCGCGATTTGCGAACAAATAAATTTTTCTGTGTATTTTTTGTAATAGGGCATATGTTCTATCGTTTGGCGTACAGTAATAAAGGCTAATGAATGATTACGATCACTTGTGTCGATAACTACGCCATTGACATCGTCGTCTTCAGTTTATATTCAGACATCGCTGGATAAGCCTATCAGTTTCCTCGCGGAGCAAATGAACAACTTGCCCGCAGCAACATCGCATGATCGTCGGAGCTAGGTTCATTAGGTTAGTCTTATGCGCATTGCACGGCATTTTAGTGGCTTGGTAGCGTACATTCGGTAGGGTGTCCGACATACGATCAACAGGTTGTGGGTTCGACTCCCGGTCGGGTCGCTGCCAAGTGGTTAATTACTACGTGGCCGGGTGACTGTCTGTGGATAGGTAAACCATCTTGGTATATAAAGTTCACCACCATTAGGTCAACTCAGCCTTTCATCTCTGCAGGGTAAGTGAGTTGAGTACCGGTCTGTCTGTCTGAGGTGTACGTTCACCGGTCAAATGGCAGATAATCCCATATGGCAGGTGACGCTCCGCAAATCGGCGATGGACTTCTCACAAGTACCTATATACATAACCTTTAACTTTTGGTGCTCGGTGAAGAGGCTGGCATTGACTAATGACCAATGACCATCCCCCATAAATTTTGGGCTATCCAAAAATGTCGGAAAACCTTCTTGTCGAAAGTTTTTCGTGCAGAAATGCAAAATTTGAAGTTGAAAACTGTCATTTTGAGAAAATTTGAGATCACAATTGCAATCGTGAACATCCATGATCTGTGTCGGAAATTTGCAGCAGTCTGTCCTAAAATTGCAACTTATATATATATATATAGGGGCCTACCTGCCTCGCCTACTTTTTGAACCCACGATGCCGCTGTCATTATATGCCTAGACCTTAATTTCCACTACCGTAGTTACAAACAAGTAAAGCTCTGCTAATGCAAACAGGAACGCGCAACAGCGGTGCACCGTCGTACGCTAGTGATGCGTAGACTTCATCCATAGACCTCATCCGTGCGGCTTTTGGCTAGTTTCACAGAAGGCCCAGTGAAACATAATCATTCACCAGATCGCGCCAGACACCCCACGACTAAATATGTAGGCCCTAAGCTTATGGTGTCTTAAATGTAGAACTGATGGCGCGACTATCTCGCTCTGGCAACGCCATATCGGCTGAATGTCGCAAATTTTGCCTACCCCCTCTCATTTAGCGCCCTCGTTCGGGCTGACCCCTTCGAATTTATGGAAAAGCTTTACGGTTCCTGAAACTAGAGTCTTCCAGGCAGCCGACGGTGAAGATTCGGTGATTCTGGCTTGCAGCGCTTTTGACTGATCCACCCGTGTGACAGACAGACAAACGGACGGACGGACAGAATTGCGATGGCTAAGACGCGCTACAGCAGTAATTGCTGTTGCGCGTAAAAATCATTCGTCTCCCGGACTTCCCTTAGCCTGAGCTTCATTGTTACTGTTAGCCTAAGACAGCGGAATACATATTAAGTAGCCTAGTTGTAGGTCTAATTGTATACACTGGCTGTCCTAGAACTGGCTGCCGAGACGAGACACGTGGCCTGGTTCCTTCTCCACCCATCCGTCTTTCCTTCCGCACTAGTTGCTACAGAGACAACTTTACAAGTTGTCGAGGGGCGGAGTACGTCTCGTCCCCACCTTGTTCAAAGCAGCAGCGTGTGCTCCCAATATTTTACTAAAATCGATGTAAATAGAAGGCTCACAACGTTCACACATTTACAATGATTTTCATTGCATTATTTTGCTGCAAAGTTTGTCTGAACAGAAATTTTGTCGATCAGTTAAGACGTTTGTCTGAGTTGCCGGTTTTTCTGCTGTTATTTGGCATGCTTTGTTGTTTATCTTTAGGCCTATTTGATTTATCACTTGTATGCTACCATTATATATTGTGAATAAAGCTGAATATATTGCGCTTGCATAACTATTACTTGAAAGAAAGCGTGCGCGAAAGACACAAAAATTCGAGTAACGCGAAAAAGAATACAATTTGCACTGGAAAAGTAACGGAAAAGCTGTCATTTAATCAAAAAACGAAATGTTGTAAAGGGAACTGAAGAGAGAAAAATGTAACAAGATAGCCGGGATATATAGAGAGAATCAAAAACAAAGCATTGACAACGATTGAAGCCAGATCTGATGTTCCCTTACGCCGCAAGTTCTAGGCGCGCGCCCACTTCTTTTGGGATTACAGCCCCCAACAGTAGTCCAGATAGGCGAGAGACAATCAATGCGAATTCATCAAAGTGTGATCCATCCACCACCAAGCACAACACTCCCATCAGAATGCAAATAGCTTCTCAGAGAGACGAACACGACAGACTGACAGGCAGACAGACAAACTTGCGAGCTCGCGCAGTCACAACCGTGACGTCACGATCACTTCTCGTCTGATGTAAGCTACCGATGCAGCTTTTTAATTCACTCACTGTTCAAACGTTCCTGCAGTGGCATTGTCCCTTGCATTTTCACAGATGCAGTTCACAATAAGCCAGTTTTCGTCGAATAAAAAAGTTTAGCACTATAGTTAACAGTTTGGTTTGTCTTAGAATTAATGCCCAGTTACAGTATCATCGCGAACATGAACTGGCGACTAACATCGGCGTTATCTTTAGCTTCAGTACCAACATTTGCGAGTGCATTAAGTTGAGAGAAAAAAATAATGGAAAACGGCAGTTAATACCAAAGCTAATCCAAGTGTTAGACCTTTACTTATTAACGCCAGCCATCTGCAATGACACATGAATAAGCAATAATCTTAATAATCTTAAGCCTGCGGTTCTAAGTGAGCGTTATAATAAAAAAAACAAGTAATTGGAGCAATAAATGTTCATGTGACGTGCAACAGCATCTGTCCTACCATTATGGAAATACGTGTACGCTTACAACGTGCAATAAAATAAAAATGCGTTTTAAAGGTGTACACAAATTTGACGCCCAGTAGAAAGAATTCCTTGAGCGTAGGGAGTCGAAACTTAGACCGTTTTATGCTGAAAATTTGCTATGTATAGGTTATCTTGGTCCATCTCCAGCAATTCCGGTGCAATTTACTGTTAAAGTAGCCGTCGCAGCTTAAAATCGCGAAAAATCAATTTCAAGGTCGTTTAGTGGCATCGATGTTGGTACCCCTTGAAGGTTCGTCAGCAATGCTTGTAACCATGAATAGCAACTGTCTGTGTTTATCCGCCAACGTTTTCACGCTAAATTAACACAGTAGGAAAAATCGCGCATTTTAAAAGGGTACCCAAATTTGACGATCCCGTACGGAACATTCCTTGAACATAAATGGTTGAGGCTTAGACTGCTGAAATTTACGTTTAATGCTGAAAATTTTATGAGCAAGTTGTCGTAATCTATCTCCAGTCGTTTCGGTGCAATTCACTCCTGAAATGTATACCGCTGCCGAAAATCGCAAATCATTAAAACCCGGATCCTGTTTTGGGGTTCAAGATCGTTCAAGTATCGTGTAAGTATCCTCGGAATGATAGTTAGCAGTACTTCCTACAATGAGCAGCAAGTTTATGCCTATCTGCAATCGTGTTCACGCTACACAAGTTAATAGCGATAAAATAACGGCTTTTAAGAAAGTACCCCTTTGGACGACTTCGTTAAAGTCCTCTCACCCAGCGGCACGAAATTTTGTCATACAAAAAGTGTCTTTGTGGTAGTCCACGGTGAAAATTTCGTGATACTAGCTTGCACCGTTTTGATTGGGCTAGGCTACATGGTGTGACGGACAGACAGACAGACGGCCGGGCGGACGCCTTTGCAATAGCTAAGACGCGCTTAGCATGTGCTGCCTGCCGCGTGTAAAATAAATTAGAATAGAAATAAATATTTTCTTGACGAAACATGACTTGTACAGTATTTTAGTCTGTTGCAGTTTTTTTCAGATGATTGCTTCATTAAAGCTTTTGATTCAGTGGCTGATCGACTGATTGATCGACACAGTGGCGGCGATACAGACACGTGACAGGGGGGTCAGATGACGTCACACGGGGGACACCTGCCCTGCATGCAGCGGTAAGCTAGCACCTCGTCACACATGACGGCTGCGTGTAATAAATTATCGTTAGAGTTGCAATTTGTGGTCGTGGAACCATCTTAACCCCGAACGATCGACCTCTAGGCATAACGACGAGCCCGGTTAGTACTGGGATGGGTGACCCGGCAATGCGTGTCGGTGTCCGTCAGTGTGTCGGATCAGTGGATCCATACAGCCGAGACGACGTCAATATTAACTACTGGACGATTGATAGAGTAGCGGCGAGGTGCCGGTGAAAAAAAATTGCAACAGTAAGTTGCAAATGTACGACAAAGAGGATACTGAGTACGAGCGGTGTTACAAATTTTAATTGTACCCATAGATGTCTCAAAAACTAGGGACTTTTAGCTTCAAATTTTTTTGGAATAAAAAATTTTCCAAGTGGCTAAACTTCACGGGACAAGGGAAAGAGGTTGTTACCCGCTTTCCTACCACGATTCTATTGATATAGCCTATAGAGAGTTAAACAGAGACAGGCAGACTATAACAATAATGGGAGTTCATCAAACAAAAAAACGCGGTCTGTCCATAGATATGTAAAACGTTCCAGAAAAAAACGCTAAAAACGTTAAAACAAGTTCTTGACTAAATTTTCAATGCACGTTTTTTCGTACCAAAAATAAAATGAACATTAAAAACGTAAAAGAACGTGGCAAGAATAAAAAAACGTAAAAAAACGTTTTTTTTAAATCTATGAGAGAGACAAGACGGACAGAGAGACTCGCCCGTGAGACAGTGAGATCAATTCTTCCACGTCACACTTCAGACGGTCGCAGAGGAATATCAACTTGAACGTAGGCAATTCATCTTATCACCTTTTATTCTACTGCAACTTCTTTTTTTTGCAATAGTCTACTTCTTCCTCCTCTTCTTCCGAATCTTAGGCTTATGGACGCCAAGTTAGAAAATAACAGTTCTCAGTCAAAAATTACGAAAAACGGCTGCCTATACCTCTCACAGATTTCTCCTTTTCACAAAATTGATATTTCGAATGTTCGATTGAAAACAATATTCACAAATACAAAATATACACTGTGTCCAATAAAAAAGTAAACCCCTGTACTATGTACGATGTACTATAAAAATGTCAAATCTAAATTTGAATAAAATTCAATATACACTAAATCCTCAATAAATTGCCGAAGCGATCACCAAATTTTGTTGAAAAATACTATTCTTAGCGTAGTTAAATAATTGTTCAATATCAATAACAAAATATCACCCTGATTCTGGCAAAATTCTACATAAACAGTGCGTCATCTTCTGACAATCAAAGTGCCAAATTTCAGTAAAATCTTTTAACACAAACAATAGTTAGGGCCTACAGCGGCTTTTGTGAGATCACTCCAAAACGTGAAGTGTCCAGTATTAGGCAACCGTTTGTTTAATACGGACAGTGTCCACGGCTTGCTGGAAAATTCCGCGATAAACTTATTAGCACCATATTTATTCTCTTGTCTCAACAGTTTAATTAAAACACTATCGTCTGCAGAAAATAATATATTGTTGTTGTTTACGTTATTGTTTACGGTATTTGCATCAACAAATGTCACTTCTGATCGAGCGAGTGTAACGCCTATTGGTAATGGAGATTTTTTGTTATCGATATTCAATTCTTATTAACCCCGCTGAAAAATGATATTTCTCAACAAAATTTGGTGATTGCTTCGGCAATTTATTGGGAATTTAGTGTAGTTCAGATTTGACATTTCTACAGCAAGACTGTGAAAGACTTCTTAAACTCAGCGACTGAAGGCTTGTGTTAGAGCTTGGAGCTGGCGGTGGACACTTCAATCATTCACAGTGACACGGAATTCTGGCAACCGTGTTGTCCGACTTGTTTCAACGATGTTACTGAAATGGTGCTGTAGCTTGAACATTGTTAATGCCAAAAAATCAGTAGGCGGGCATGTTAAAAAATCTATAACTTCATCATTTTTCAATATAATCATATTTTATTTGGCAGTTACCCGTAGAATATTTCAGGAAATATGTCTGTAAAATTTCAGATTAAAATGCCAAACGGTTGCTGAGAAAACAGCGAAGAACTTTATGGGGCTTCTTTTGTGGAGCACCCTGTAGACGCAAAAAAACACTATGAATCCCAGTGGTCTTTTGGCCTTTGCGCTCAAAACCGACAGATGGCCAGTGTTTGTATCTGAGAACAAATTTCTCAAATCTGCGTACAGGTTTAGCTCAAATGTGGGGGCAAGCAATGGAGAAAGAGTTACTGCATTAAAATGCACAACAAATAAAAAACATTTAGACATTAAGGTTTTAAGGAAAAGCCAAATGTTCAAACCATTTTTCCAGCACTGCTATTTGCACATTTCCATAGATGATACAAATTGCACACACAGAAAAGGCATATCATCAAGGCAGGTAAGACCATATATTATTCAACAACATTAGCAGTGCAACTGAGATTCACACAAATCGGATGAGTCCCAAATGCAGTAGATATCATATGTATGAAAAACATTCAATAGGTAATGAGAATCGATGTATTAGACTAACTTTTATCACAATCTATGTATCAGTATAAAGCAGATTCTGAACAAACTGAAATAAATTCATCGCAGATATGTCATCAGAAGCATAAATTTGACAACTGATTCCAACTGCTGGATTGTAGCTCCATCTCAGGACCACATTAGTGGGTTCCATTCAACAAACGCCATAGACCTTGCCTGCCAACTGCCATAAACTATTCGAAAGAATTTTTAATAGAGCTGTCAAAACATTAATTTTTTAACACATGCATCAACACATTAATAACTGATGATATTGTACGTGGACTACATCGAGAGAGTGACTGGAATGACAATCGACGAACTTGTGCCTGTGTCGCAAGACCGTGACAGTAGTGATGGAACAGCATCAAAACTATTTTTAATCACTTGAATATAATTTGAATATTATTATTCGTCACATAACCATAGTTTAGTGGAATTCTAAACTCCTGCTTCACAGAATTTAGTAAATTTACGTATGTGCATTAATTTTTTTAATGTGCATTAAAAACTCAACACGCATTAATTCTTCAACGTGTTAACACGTTAAGTTAACGTGTGCGTTAATTCGACAACTCTATATTTTAAAGATATGCAACATAGCAATTGACGATCTTGAGTTTAAAAAATGAGGCACCAAAAGCACCAAAATAAATGAAGAATGTGAAGGGGATGTCCTTTGCCCCATGCAACTATAGTTTTGGAGGAGCACTGTAATTTCCTAAAGTCAATTTTTTGACAACATAAATGACAGTGTAAAATTTTTAAAGTCACACTGGTTGGGATTTAATGTTGCACAAAACTGGTTTAATAATATGCAAACTGTGTAATAAATTCATGGCAAAATACATGGCAAAGTAGCCTGCAAAACTTCTGTACCGTGCTTAAACTAACAGTTTGTCATCATCAGCATCAGGAACTTGGAACAGTTTTACGGGCGACAAAGAAAACGCAGTCGTATTCGTATCTCAGCATGGAGCGAACGTTCTGAGTGTAGCAAGCGGGCAAGCCAGTCTTTTCTTCCTACAGCACAGCATACAGCAATACACAATACACCCGACAGCAACGGTATCGTGGCAACGAAGAAAATTGGCCCACTGCCCTTTCACATAAATTTTGGGCTGTTGCAAAATTGTTGGAAAATCTTCTTCTTGGCAGAAAACTTTCATTCAAAAATGCAAAATTTGGGGTGAAAACCCCCATTTTGGAAAAAAATTGGAGCAAAATTAAAATTTGCTAAAAAAAAATTGAGCACCCATAATCTACTCTGTCAGAAATGTGCAGCTGTTAGTTGAAATTCTGTCGAAAATTTGCAAGGTCTGACAGAAAATTGCAACTTCCAGCCCCGGCTACTTTTTTTAACCCAAAATGCCGCTGTCCAACAGTCCAACAGCTTCTAACTTTCATACGTTCATAACTTTGTCAAAAATTAACCAATTATCAACTTTTACAAACCAAATTTCACAAACCAGCGGCAAAGTTGAGATGATGTTACCAACTGTTAAATATCTCATCACATCTTAAACGTAGTTTGAGAATACTGAAAGTTACCTTGTAGTGGCCTGGAGAACATTTACACCAATTCTGACCTTCTTGTTTTCAAGTTAAATGCTCAATAGGCAGATGGGCAAAATGGCGAGAAAAGTTTAAACACAAATATTAATGCAATCTACAGAAGAAGTGCTAAAAATGACCAAGAATGCCAACACTGTAAAAAACTGGCAGTGCAAAAAGTAGAATTTAACATGTTAGCAACGAACAAAAACCCAACTGAACAAAAAAATCAAAAAAGAAAAACCAGACTCACTACAATCTCAAAGTTGAGACTGATTATAAGTTTCTTGAGTTCGGCATAACCAAGCTCAATTGATGACTCGTTGTGCATGTCAGCAAAATGATACAGCAATGGGCCTAAACAGCACAGACCACACACTCATATAGAACAAACTGGCCTGCTGTTATATGAGAAACAACATTATTTGTTATACATCAATGCAAAATACCTGCACGTGATTGGTCCAAATCACGTCACGTGACATTAACAAATACGCACCATCACCCCTGCACTGTTGCCTGTGAACTGTTGACCAGGCAACACTGAAGTCGTCACATCTTTTTCACAATTGTTTACTTGTTGACTTGTACAATTGTTTGGTTTTAAGGTATAACAAAACAAATAGTGACTGGCGTGTTGATCATCGTTGAAAATTTTATCCCCTCAGTTCGTAAAATGTTTCCCTCAATCTTCGATCTCGAGGCAAGGCAACATATTACAAACTTCGAAGATAAAATTTTCAATGATGACCTCACGCCAGTCACCATTTGTATAGTGTAACTTCTAGTTAAAATAACAATAAAAGTGTACATTTGCTCACTTTTTGCATAGTATTTTTAGTACTTTAATGCAGCAATTAGCTGCAGCACGGTACAATCTTTTTTGTTTCATCTGTTCATTCATTATGCAGGAATCATTAAGATAAAAAATGGCCAGCAAATCCTAAATGTAGGACAGAGCCGCATCTAACAGGTTAACCTTACGACAATTGACAAAATAGCACATAGGGCACAAAATGTGTCACCCAGTTGTGCCATTCTGAGCACCGAGTACAGCAAGTTGGGAAAAACGACCTAAAATAAAAGTTTGAAAGGCCTAAAAAGTGTGTAGTATAACTCATCATGTAAACCCACTGTCTCAGGGCTAAGGCATCGAATGTCATATGAGATCACACAATGTTACCAGTCACCTAACGCAAATAAACGCACCTGCCTTGAACCCAGGCAGCGAAGCTGGTACTCAATTAACCTACTGCAAAGGGATGGATAATAGAAAGCTTATAATTTCAATTCAGGTTTGACGTTTGCTCATTTCCTTAACTCAAACCTTCAACAAATATTCACGATGCTAATTTCACATTGGCCTTTTTGTTTTGTTGTTAAGAGTGCATACAAACGGACATAAAAACCAAAACATGAATATTATAGGCAGCTACAAAATGCAAATACTGTCACAACAGCTATAACGACGACAACAACTAAGTACTACTACAGACCCATGTTGATCCAGTATCCATTGGGCTTGAGTATTTTCCAGATGGTTTCTATGTAGGCCACGATGTTGTGGGCAGTGTCAATAAAGAACACAGTAGCAATGCAGTCCCAGCAGTCTAACACAAGTACATAAACAACATATCTACTCGACGACAGTCTGTCAGGCATAAAACAGTTGCAAATGACTCCATTTAAACCTATCAGAATAGGAGAAGAGTTGCTGGGCTACCACAACAAACGTCTGAGCCAACACCGGTTTCTCCTGTCTTGTAAAATGCCCACGCCAATTTTGGCTTCTCTAAGCTTCTTTGTTTATTTTTGACTTATGTGTGTGAAAAAACCGACAGACAGACTGACAAGACCTAAAATGCAGCCTATTAAGGTGGCCGCATTATAAAACTAGTTAAAATAATAATTCAAGCCAAAAAAACTCTTAGAAGA
>Ga0209367_1001647_pt1 | contig 28007 bp, 17 predicted proteins | sample WorMetLIZISLAND2_FD_187412 | JGI IMG/M metagenome (GOLD analysis project Ga0209367, IMG submission 187412) | Marine gutless worms symbiont microbial communities from Max Planck institute for Marine Microbiology, Germany - Olavius geniculatus... ...
GCAAGAGGCTATTTTCATGCTCGCAGGCATCGGTGGCTTCATGGGAAGAAAAAGCGACGGTAATCCTGGCACCCAGACGATCTGGCGTGGACTTCTCAAACTGGATACTGCTACCGAGATGTATGCTTTGATGACACATAAGAAATATCAATCTCCCCTGAAATCTGGACCTTGAACCCACGGTCTCATGTGTGGGTAAGGGCCAGCTTTAGAAAAGGGGGAGCTTCAAGGGAATCGCTTCGCTCTGCTATTTTTGTAAAATAAAATAGACAGAATTCTTTAATTCGACCTTCGTCAATCGACATTCGTCATTCTCTAGCTAGTCGCCGGCAAAAATCGGCCTCTCTTTTTTGACAAAGGCATCGTAGGCGCGTTTGAAGTCGGCGGTCTGCATGCAGAGCGCCTGGGTCTGGGCCTCGGCTTCGATAGCCTGGTCGATGGTCATGTTCCACTCCTGGTTGAGCATGGTCTTGGTCATGCCGTGGGCGAAATTGGGGCCGTCTACCAGGCGTTTGGCCATGGACATTGCCGCGGCGTAGGGATCGTCGTCGATGCGGTTCCAGAAACCCCAGCGTTCACCTTCATCAGCCTTCATGCTGCGGCCGGAAAGCAGCAGTTCAGCCGTGCGGCCCTGGCCGATGATTCGCGGCAATATCGCGCAGGCGCCCATGTCGCAGCCCGCCAGGCCCACGCGCACGAAGAGATAGGCCACCTTGGTGTCCGGCGAGCCATAGCGCAGATCACAGGCCATGGCGATGGCCGCGCCGGCGCCGGCACACACGCCTTCGATCGCTCCGAGCACGGGCTGGGGGCAGGCCCGGATGGCCTTGACCAGGTCTCCGGTCATACGCGTAAACGCCAAAAGCCCTTTCCTATCCATTTGGGTCAGGGGACCGATGATCTCATGAACATCGCCGCCGGAGCTGAAATTTCCGCCGGCACCCCGGATGATGACGGCCTCGATATCAGCGGCGTAAGCCAGTTGGCGAAACAAATCGCGCAATTCCGCATAGGAGTCAAACGTCAGGGGGTTTTTGCGTTCGGGTCGATTGATGGTGACCGTCGCCACCGTGGCGTCCGTTTCCCACAGAAAATGTTTGGCTTGGTAGTCTGCCATTTTATTTGTATGCATCGTGTTGTTCCTCCCTTAAAAAAAATGCCTAAATTGCCTAAAATGCACTAAAATGGTGGTTTCGCTGCGCTCAGTCTGAACGAAAAAGTGATGAGTACTGAGGACTGAGGACTGAGCGCGTGGCGATTACCCACGTCCGAGTATTCACTAACTCAGTCCTCACTCCTCGTTGCTCAGACCTCAGTCCTCGTTGCTCAGACCTCAGTCCTCGTTACTCATTCCTTATTGGTTGTTCATTCGTCAATCGACATTCGACATTCCCTAACTCACTTCACCTCCCGCGACGAATATGGTTTGGCCGGTGATGGAGGCCGACTCGGGGCGGCACAGCCAGTTGACGGCATCCGCCACTTCCGAAGGCAGGATCAGACGACCCTGGGGATTGCCTGAAGTGATTTGCGCGAGCGCCTCTTCCTCCGAACGGCCGGTGGCAGCGGTTATATTTTTTACCGCATTCCTGACGATCTCGGTATCCGTATATCCCGGGCAGACCGCGTTGACGGTAACACCGGTTTTGGCCGTCTCCAATGCCAGGGCGCGCGTCAATCCCACCACGCCGTGTTTGGCCGCGCAGTAGGCGCTGACGTAGGCATAACCCTTGACAGCGGCCGTACTGGCCACATTGATGATGCGGCCCCAACCACTTGTGCGCACGTCGTCGTACACGGCCCGGGTGCAGTTAAATACCCCGTCCAGGTTGACGGCCAGCATGCGCCGCCAGTGCCGAACATCCATTTTGTGAAACGGGACCGCCTCGGCCGCCCCGGCATTGTTGACCAGAATCTCAACCGGCCCCGCATCCGCTCGGGCCTCTTGAAATGCAGCCTCGACCGCATCGATATCGGTGACATCACAGAGCACGCAGCGAGCGCCTTTCAATTTCCCCGCTGTCGCTTCCAGCGGTTCCAAGCGGCGGCCCATCACCGTCACGCTGGCGCCGTCTGCTGCCAGAGCAGCGGCGATGGCGGCCCCAATGCCCGTACCGCCGCCGGTAACTACGGCGTGCTTATCCATTAAATTTAGAGTATCCATATGGAGCCCTTCTCAAGTTTTGATTCATGTGCCGATTGTCCATTTTTGGAGCCATATTAAATCTAAAAATTAAGATCGATTATCAACCTTCACCGAAAGCCGAACGCCGAACGCCGAATGCCATCGCTCAAATGGTGAGTATGTGGATTTTGCGTAGTAGATGAAACACCTATTCATTTGGGATATCTGCATATTCTTAAGCGATAAGCGCCATCTGAGCGGCCCGCTGCAGATTGCGTTCCAACTGTTCGAAGCCGGTCAAGTACTGGACCGGGCAGTCAACGCCGTCGCCATGATACTCCTGCTCGGCCGCGGCCCGCAGAGTCCAGTAGCGGTCGATCAGGTGCGGGCGGGCCAGGCAGCACAGGTCGGCCCGGCCGGCGGCGATGATGCTGTTGACGTGATCGATTTCGTAAATGTTGCCGACCGCCATGGTCGGAATTCCGGCTTCGTTGCGGATCTGGTCGGCAAAAGGCGTTTGAAACATGCGTCCGTAGACGGGCTCGGCATCGGGGCTGGTCTGCCCGGCCGAAACATCGATAATATCAGCGCCGGCCACCACGAATGCCTTGCCGATTTCGACGGCGTCCGCCGGGCCAATCCCCGCGGAGCCAAGCCAGTCATTGGCGGAAATTCGCACGGCCATCGGTTTATGGTCAGGCCAGACCCTGCGGATGGCGCCAAAAACCTCCAACGGGTAGCGTAGGCGGTTTTCCAAGGTACCGCCGTAATCGTCCGTGCGTCGATTCAGCAGCGGCGTGATAAAGGCCGACAGCAGGTATCCATGGGCACAGTGCAGCTCCAGCATATCAAATCCGGCGCGTGCGGTGCGTTCCGCAGCGTCGACATAGTCCTCTAGCACCTTGTCCATATCTTCCCGGGTCATGGGCCGGGGAATCTGATTGGCGGGGCTGTATGGGACGGCCGACGGGCCGATGATTTCCCAGTTGTCCTCGTCGAGGGGTTCATCCATTTTTTCCCAGCCTACTTGGGTCGAGCCCTTGGGCCCGGCGTGGCCCAACTGCAGGCAAAATTTGGCTGCGCTGTGGCGGTGCACAAAATCGACGATGCGCCGCCAGGCCGCTTCCTGCTCGTCATTCCAGATGCCGGCACAGCCGGGCGTAATGCGTCCTTCAGGGCTGATATCCGTCATTTCGGTGTAAACCAGCCCGGCGCCGCCGGTGGCCAGCGAGCCATAGTGTACCAGGTGCCAGTCCGAAGGCAACCCTTCGACGGCGCTGTACATGGACATGGGGGAAACGACGATCCGGTTAATCAGGGTCATGTTGCGCAGCGAAAAAGGGGTGAACATGGGGGGCACCGCCTCGGTCGCCGATCTGCCGTAGGCCCGGCCGGCCAGAATTTTTTCAATGCCTTCCAGCCAGGTTTTGTCGCGCAGCCTCAGGTTCTCATGACTGACACGCTGGCTGCGGGTCAGCAGCGAGTAAGTAAACTGCTGCATGTCAAAGGCGTCAATATAACGTGGCACATTTTCAAACCAGGTCATGGAGTTGCGGGCCGCACTTTGCAGTTTCAGCGCCTCGAGTTCCCTTTCGTCCTGATAGTTTTGCAGGGCTTCACGCACCGGTTTGCCTGAACTGATGTTGTCCGCCAGGCAGATGGCGTCCTCAAAGCCCAGCTTGGTGCCCGAGCCGATGGAGAAGTGAGCGGTGTGGGCAGCGTTGCCGATTAAAACGAGATTGTCTTTGACCCAGTTGTGGCAGAGGACGCGTGGGAAACTGATCCAGGCCGAGCCGCGAATGTGGCGCGAGTTGGTGAGCAGCTTATTACCGCCCAGGTGTTGCTCAAAGATTTTGCGGCAGGTCTCAGCGCTCTGCTTATGGGTCATGTGCTCAAATCCCCAGGCATCATATGTTTGCGGTTGGCACTCGACAATGAAGGTTGAGGTATTTTTATCAAACTGGTAGGCATGGGCCCAGATCCAGCCGTGCTCCGTTTGTTCAAAGAAAAAAGCAAAGGCATCGTCGAAACGCTGGTGGGTTCCCAGCCAAACAAATTTATTGGGACGCAGATCTATATCGGTGGCAAAGCCCTGCAGATCGCTGTTGCGGATTTTGGAATTCAGACCGTCAGCTGCGACAATCAGGTCCGCATCCGTAAAGTCGGTCTGAATATCTTCCACTTCGAACTCATGTTCGAAGACCAGCTCGACGCCGAGTTCCCGTGCCCGCGCATACAGAATTTCCAGCATCCGGCGCCGGCCGATCCCGATAAACCCATGTCCGCCGGAACGCTCCACCTGCCCTTCCAGATGAACATCGATATAGTCCCAATGAATCAGCTCATCGACAATCGTCTGGGCGCTGACCGGATCGTTCAGCTGCAGGTTGTCCATGGTCTGATCCGAAAAAACCACGCCCCAGCCAAAGGTATCCGCCGGCTTGTTGCGTTCGTAGACCGTGATATTGTGATCGCGGCTGCGCAATTTCATTGAAATTGCCAGATAGACACCGGCGGGTCCACCCCCGAGACATACGATTTCCATGGCACCTCCCAGACGAAATTGAAGATTGAAGATTGATCCGCCTTAGGCGGAGTGGATGTCGCTCGCGCAGCGCAGGCGCTTGCGCCGCGTGTTGCTCCGCCTTTTTTAAAACTGCGATAGCAAGATTTTTCATGTGCTCCGTTATTTCAGCCTATGCATAGTGAGTCCACATCCGAATAACTTTAACCGTTCTTTCATCATCAATTATCTGATAAACTAAACGATGTTGTATATTTATACGACGTGAATATGATCCTGACAAGTCGCCGATGAACTTTTTATTTTTTCCGAAAGCGAGCAGCTCTATCAGAGGAATAGGGGGGGGGCTGTGCCCACTGTTGAGAGATAAAGTTTGCGATATACGGTGGGCGCAGCCCACCCTACAATAAGGAATTTTCACAACCGTTGGGGAAAACTACAACCCTATGAGGTGATAAAGAAATCGGGGCCTGCCGCGGTGTAACTTTACGAACCAAGGTATCTATGGTCGGATATTTACTTTGCCGCTGGTGAGCAGCCCTATGCGAGCAATGATGAGTGCTCGCGAAGAGCAAAAACAGAAGGGCTTCTTGATCGTATGGTCATATAATGCTAAAAAAAGAGTCGCATACCTTACAGTCTGACACACCAGGGTCAAATGAAATATATCGGTAAATACATAATCCGCGGTTTACTGGGGCGCGGCGGCATGGGCAAAATCTTCAAGGTTGAGCACCCGCTGATCGGAAAAATTTTTGCCTTGAAAGTGCTGGATCCCGATCCGCTGCTGGTTTCTTTGATGGGTTGGGACAACATTTCAGGTATGTTCCGGACGGAAGCCAAGACCATTGCCGGTTTGCGACACCCTAACATCGTTGAAATCATGGACTATGACGAATCGGGTAATAAACCTTATTACTTGATGGAATACTATGTGAACAATCTCGGGGACATGATCGGTGAAACCTTTCGCACGGAACAGGCTTCGCGCACTATCAAAATCGAGAAAGTCATTCGCTATGCCCGACAGACATTAAATGGCCTGGACTGCATGCATCATGCCGGCATCATTCACCGCGATATCAAACCCTACAACCTGTTGGTAACTGACCATGATACCGTTAAAATTTGTGACTTTGGCCTGTCAAAGCTAAGGGGAGAAAAATTTGAAGGTCCGCCTTCGTTGAAATTCGGTTCGGCCTGGTATGCCCCGCCGGAACAGGAAGATCATCCCGACAGCGTCGACCGCAGCGCCGATCTGTATGCGGTCGGCATTACCATTTACCGCATGCTGACCGGGATTTTGCCGGAAGGCGATTATCAGCCGGTCGGTCAATTCAATGACGATCTGGATGGTGATTGGGATGATTTTATCAGAAAAGCCATTGCGCCCCGCCCCGCGGCCCGGTATCTTACGGCAACAGCGATGCTGGTGGATCTAAAGCGCTTGCAGACCGCCTGGGAAGCAAAAAAGGAGCAAATTTGTGCGCTACCCGAATTGTTACAGACCGACCGTGCCGGTACCGCAATTACCCCACTAAGCCTTCGCAGCACCCCGGTTAAGATCAATTCTCTCGATGCCCAAGATAGTTTTGCATTGGACGGCCTCTGGCGTCCTGCGAAATTTATCGCTAACGATCTTGAGGTGAATCCGGATGAAACGGTCACCGATCTGGCAACCGGCCTGGTCTGGCAGCAATCCGGCTCGGAATTCCCCCTAACCTGGTCCGGGGCCAAAGCCTACATCCAGGAGCTCAATTCCTCAGGGTTTGCCGGAAGCCATTCCTGGCGCTTGCCCACCGTCGAAGAACTGTTGACCCTGCTGACCGAATTGCCCCAGGGTGAAGACTACTGCATCGAACCCGTCTTTGACCAGCGCCAGAAAAGGATCTGGAGCTGTGATCGCCGGTCTTTCGTCGCCGCCTGGTATGTCAGCGTCGATATGGGGTACGTGGCCTGGCAGGATTTTACCGGATACTATTACGTACGGGCTGTGCGCACAACTAACTAATCCTTCTTGAAAAGCAGTCCGGTGAAATTGCCGGTTTGCCCTCGGTTGTACAAAGATCTTGCAGGACCGACAGATTGCGGATTAATTATATTGTCTTTTTCTCAGTTGGCAACAGTCAGCCAATACTCCAACCCTCCTGTACTCCAATACTCCGAATTTTCTTAATTAGCTGACTAATGCCCAGCGTTTATATCTGCAAATTCACGGCCATCCGGGGTTAAATATGCGGCGGTTTTGAGCGCGTTCATATCGACCAGGCCTGCTTCGAACAGTGACTTGAGCGCCTGCATGGTGGCACTGGGGGCTTGGCCCAGGGCCGCGACGATGTCGCTGACGTCCAAGATGCCCGGTGGGCCGCTGTGGTCCCACTCCTTGGTCAATAGCGCTAATATCTGCTTCTCCTCTGATGTTGGCATGCCATGTCTCCTGAGACTGTCTGGTGGCCCAATGATCGACAAAGGGCAGCTGTCACGATTATTTGCATTCTGCGGTTCTAAATGCAAGTTATGATCGATAAGGCAAGCGTCAACCAGGTATTCGAGGATCAGGATGCATTCGTCAGTCCAGCCCAACTGCCAAACAGCCTCATAGTCGAAATAATCGGCTGTCACGCCTCCATTATCCGCAACCCTAATCTTATTGTTTTATCCCCATCTTCAAACCGGTAACCTTTTTTCTGCCGTTTTAGGCTTGTATTTTTTTCTTTTCCTTATAGATAAATTTCATTCCAATCTCGTAGTCCTCAGTCTCCTGAATGTGGGATTTTTGCGGTTCCCGGCCAAACGCCGGCGAATTAAAAAATAATTCTGTAGCTAACCTCTAAGCGTCAGGCGGCCAAAATGAAACCCTTTGATCAATTCCCTTCTGAACTCAGCAAGCAAATTCGCTATATCCTGACCGACATCGACGACACCCTCACCGTAAACGGACGCCTGCCCGCTGTGGTGTTTGTCGCTATGGAACGGCTGCAGGAAGCCAAGATCCGCAGCATTCCGATTACCGGCCGACCGGCCGGCTGGTGTGACCACATTGCCCGGATGTGGCCGGTGGACGGCCTGGTGGGTGAAAACGGCGCCTTTTATTTCCACTATGACGATTCGGCGCGTAAAATGCAGCGCCGCTATTTCAAGCCGGACAACGAGCGGCGGGCCGATCGGGAAAAATTGGCAGAATTAAAACGGGAAATCCTGAAAAAAGTTTCCGGTGCCGGCATCTCAGCCGATCAACCCTACCGAGAAGCGGATCTGGCGATAGACTATTGTGAAGATATCCCGCCGCTGCCCGCCGAAGCGGTCGACCGGATCGTCGATTTATTCGAAAAGGCCGGTGCTGTTGCCAAAACCAGCTCAATCCACGTCAACGGCTGGTTCGGCGAATACGACAAACTGACGATGACCCGTTTTTTATTCGAAGAAGTTTTCCGTGAAAATTTGGAAGCCGTCAAGGAGGATGTCATCTATATTGGAGACTCCCCCAACGACGCTCCGATGTTTGCCTACTTTCCCCACTCAGTCGGCGTAGCCAATGTATTGCAGTTTGAGGGCCGCATGCCCTGCAATCCGGCTTGGGTCACCCGCAAGGAGGGCGGGTATGGATTCGCCGAGATGGTGGATAAACTACTCCAATACTAAAATCCCGCGTTCTCGGGGCTAGATCACAACTAATCCGCCCGTGCCGACAACATAGAACTGGAGTGTTGGAGTGATGGAGTATTGGAGCGATGGAGTGCTGGAGCGATGGAGTGCTGGAGTTTTGGAGTGATGGGTTGAAATCGGAGAGAGGAGTATAAGCCGTGTTTCAGGGCATATCGCGCTATGGTCATTTGCCCGGTGCGGGTGATTGGGCAAAAACAAATTGAGGATGGTGTGTGCAATTCATTTTAACAACCCGCCTATGCCCGGTAACGCTTTTTCCAATACTCCAGTACTCCAGTACTCCATCACTCCTTTGGTGTGGATCCGGAGACTCCTCTGGGGGTAAACCCAAGCCGGTACCTCTGGATTCGCATGCTTCACTAATTCGGAGTTTCAACCACAAAAAAGGAGGGTGAAAATGAACAACAGCATCGAAAAAAAAGGAACGCTGGTAAAAAACTTCGAGAAACCGCTGACGCGACGTTCATTCATCAAAAAAAGCACCACGTGTGCTGCAGTGGCCTTTACCGCAGCCAGCATGGGCCCCTGGGTTCGCACCTCGAACGCTGCCAAGCTGGAGCTGCGTTGGCTGGGCTGGGAGCACTACAATGTCAAGAAGCTGACTGCCAAATTCGAAAAAGAGAATAACTGCAAGGTTAGCGCCGGGTTTTTCGACGGGAACTCCGAGGCTTACAACAAGCTGCGGGGCGGCGGCGTGAAAGACTTTGACCTGGTCATGGCCGATGGTTTCTGGCCGAGGCTGTATGCCAAACAGGGCCTCACCCAGGCGGTGGACTACGGCAAGATTTCGAATATGCAGCATGTGTTTCCGGTGTTCATGCCGCCCAATTACATGCTGCTCAAAGAGGAGACCGGCGAGAACATGATCGCTGCCCCCAACTGCTGGGGTGGATATGGCATTACTATCAACCTGGACAAGGTGGCCGAAGAAGACTCTGATTCCATTTATCTCCTGTACAACCCGAAGTACAAAGGGCATCTTTGCGTCAGTGCCCGTTTCGAGGAGAATATCGCCCTGACCGGGATCCTGGTTTGCCACCGTATGGGCACCAAGGACAAAGCGCGACCGGACGGCAAACCGTTCAACCCCTACGTGCTGTATGACAACGAACTGGAGGAATGCAAAAAACTGTTGATCGAGCAGAAAAAATATCTGCTGACCCGTTGGAACGACGAGGCGACCCTGGAAAGGCTGCTGCGCGCCCAGGCGGTTTGGGCGGCGCCCGAGTGGTCCGGTGTCTACCGATTGATCCATTTTGACTACCTGGGCGGCAAGTCCAAACTGCGCATGAAGCATCTGCTGCATCCCAAAGAAGGCGGACTGGGGTGGGTGGACACCTGGTGCATGACGTCCGGTGTCAAAGACAGTGAGAAAAGAGAACTGGTCCACAAATGGATCAACTTCCGGTTGAAACCCGAAAACATGGTGATCGTGGCGGAAGAGATCGGCTGGGCGCCCACGGTGGATGTGCGCAAAATGATTCCGCAGCGCTACGTGGACACCCTCTTTCTGAACAACACGGATGCTATCAAGGGCCTGTATCAATTTGACGCCCCGTCATCGCCGGAAAAATGGGAACGTATCTGGTCGGATGTCGAGGCGGCTTGATAATTAGGTTGAGGGGTTCAGGGTTCAGCGTTCTGGGTTTGTTGAAGACCTTAAACAGCTCTTATGAAACATTTAAAGCGAACCGCAGAATATCGAATATCGAACCGCAGAATGTCGAAGGGTGGATTCGCTTTGCTCAGTCTTTTTAATCAGATAGCCATTGTAGGTTCGGTTGAGCCAACTCCGGGCTTTGTTGGGTTTCGTTGCACTCAACCCAACCTACATTGTTCCGGCGTCATCGTGAAATGCGAAACCCAACAACGGCCTACTTTAAATGACAAATGTCGATTGACGATTGACGGAATTGCTTCACTTAGTTGATTTAAAGTAGACAGAATACATTATTCGACGCTTACAGTCCGCCTCTGGAGAATTCGACGTTCATTAGTTTTTTTTCTTGATTAAACTGGCTGCCTTCCAGGCCGGCGACTAGGCTGAGCACTAGTCCGTCAACCGTCAACCATCAACCGTGAACCTTTGAACCCTGAACCTGGAACCAATTGGAAACCAACCATGACCGAACCTGCTTTAAAACTGGAACAAGTTGAAAAGACATTCGGCAAAGTGCGTGCCGTCGACCAGGTCAGCCTCGATGTCGGTCAAAGCGAGTTCTTCTCGCTTCTCGGTCCGAGTGGGTCCGGCAAAACCACGTTGCTGCGAGTGATCGCCGGCCTGGAAACACCGGTTAACGGCACGGTTCACATTGGCGGCCGCGACGTCACCCGGCTGCCGCCCTATGCCCGGGGCATCGGCATGGTATTTCAGGATTTTTTGCTCTTCCCCCATAAAATCGTGACCGAAAATATCACCTTTCCCCTGAAGATGCAGAAACTGTCGGCGAGCCGACAAAAAGAACAGCTCGACTGGGTACTGGCGCTGGTCAGGATGGAAGGATTCGAGAATCGATATCCCCATCAGCTGTCGGGCGGACAAAAACAGCGCGTGGCCTTGGCCCGGGGATTGGTGGCCAGGCCCGACATCCTGCTGCTGGATGAACCCCTGGCCAATCTCGATCTGGAGCTGCGAAAAGAGATGGAAGTGGAGATGCGGCGCTTCCAGGCCGAGCTGGAAATACCTTTTATCTATGTCACCCACAATCAGGAGGAGGCCCTGACGCTGAGCTCACGCATGGCTGTGATGCAAAATGGCAAGTTCGAACAAGTCGGGGCCAAACTCGACCTTTACAACAACCCGCAAACCCGTTTCGTGGCGTCTTTTCTGGGATCACCTAACCATATCCAGGGGCAAATGACTAAAGTCCAGAACGATATCGCCATCCTCGATTGGAAAGGGCTTGAACTGCAGGTTCCGGCGCCGGCCAATGCCAGGCGCGGTGATGAAATCGATTATTTTCTGAAACATGAAAGAATCCTGATTCAGCCACCCCGGACCCGTGAATCCGGGGCGGGGGAAAATCGGATTAAAGGAGCCTTGAGGGATATCATCTTCAAAGGGCAGCATTCAGATTACTTCGTCGTTTTGGAAAACGGTGAAGAACTGGTCGGCAGCGCGGCGGTCGAACCGGAGTCTTTGCAAATTCGTTCCACCGTCGAGGTATCGTGGCCGGCCCAAGCCGGTGATGCCTTCCGAACGGAGGACCAATGATATGAATACCTTTGCGAAATGGCGCCAGAACAAAAACGTTCGCTTTGCATTGCTGACGTTGCCGGGGGCCCTGTTTTTGCTTGTTTTTTTAGTTCTGCCCCTGATCTCCATTCTGGTCTTCAGCTTCTGGCGAACCGAGAGCTACGAACTGATTGCCGACTGGAATATTGAAAACTACAAAACCATCCTGGGCGAAAAGACCTATTTGACCTTCATCTGGCGTTCCCTGGTCATGGCGGTATCTGTATCGCTGGTATGCCTGATCTATGCCTATCCGGTAGCATATCTGGTTGCCAAACGCGGCGGACGCTATCGGTTGATACTGGTGCTGCTGACAGCCGCCCCTTTTTTTACCGGCATCATTTTGCGGGTAACGGCGATTCAGCAGATCCTGGGCCCCATCGGGCTGTTGAACATGGCGCTCCAGACCTTTGGCTTCGAGCCGATCCGAATCCTGATGTATTCCAATGTCGCATCCGCCATCGGGCTGGTCTATCTCTGGATTCCGTTTATGGTGCTGGCCATCTATCTCTCGCTGCTCAATTTCAATTTCAACCTGCTGGAGGTGGCCTATGTCAACGGCGCCAAGCCCTGGCGGGCCTTCGTGGAAATCACCTGGCCCCTGAACTGGATCGGCACCGCCATCGGCATCGTGCTGGTCTTCATTCCGACCTTCGCGGCTTTCGTAACGCCTCGTTTTCTTGGCGGCGTCAATGGGGCGCTTTACGGCAATATCCTCGAACATCAGTTCGGGGCTACCGGCACCTGGGCTCTGGGATCGGCCATGGGGGTCGTATTATTTGTCATTTGCCTGATATTTATTCTGATCATCAGGCGCACAATAAACCTGCAGCGCAGCGGTTATACCGGGGAGGAATTCTGATATGGCGGCCGCCGGTCCCAGAGAACGCGCCGTTGTGGCAACCCAAACGGGTCTGCTCCTGTTTCTGTATGTCTTTTTGTATTTGCCCATTTTCTTCATTATCTACGTCTCTTTCGTGGACAATACCGTCTGGCCTTTTCCGCCGGAGTTTACCTGGGAATGGTATGAGCGCTTGTGGATCATGAGCGATTTTCATCTGGGGCTGTTCAACAGCTTTTTGATCGGTGCCGGGACCGGGGCGCTGGCATGCACTTTTGCTGCATCAGCGGCCATCGGACTGCTGAAATATCAGTCGCGCCTGCGGGGTCTTTTCGCCGTGCTTTACCTGTCGCCGCTTTTCGTGGCCGGTATCCTGATCGGGATTTCATCGCTGATGTTTCACCGCAACATACTGGGATTGCCCGGCAATCTTTTTTCGGCGATTCTGGCCAACACCACCCAGGCGCTGTCCTTTGCTTTTCTGGTGATTTTGGCGCAGCTCACCCGTTATGACTGGCGCATGGATGAAGCCGCCATGGTTTTCGGTGCCCGTCCGGCGCGTTGCTTTTGGGAGGTTACGCTGCCCACCATCTGGCCGTCCATTCTGGGCGCCTTTCTGGTAAGTTTCATTTTGGCCTTTAACAACCTCGACATCACATTTTACAGCATCGGGGCGATTCCGACCCTGCCGACCATTGCCTGGGGCACCCTGCGCCACGGCATTGAACCGGAACTGTATTCCCTGGCGGCGGTCATCAACGGTTTGGTTTTTATTATACTGATCATTCTCTTTTTTCTGATCCGCCTGGGGCTGGTACGGCTGGGATACCGGGGAGAGTGATTCGATTGCGGAATGCGGAATGCGGATTTCGGATTGCGGATTGAAAACCGTATGGAGTATTGGAGTGCTGGAGTATTGGAGTACTGGGAGTGTTGGAGTGTTGGAGTGCTGGAGTATTGGAGTGTTGGAGTACTGGAGTAGTGGAGTTTTGGAATGAAACGCATCCTTGCCATCGATCAGGGCACCACCGCCACAAAGACTTACATGCTGGACAGCGAGGGGCATTTTGAATTCTGCCGTTCGGTGGAACACTCTCAATTGTATCCGCGGCCCGGTTGGGTGGAGCATGATCCGGCGACTCTGCTGTCCAACGTTCAGCAATCCATCGCTGCGGACGGCGACGTCGATGCCGTTGGCATCGACAACCAGGGTGAGACGGTCATTGCCTGGGACGGTGCAAGTGGTCAGCCGATTTACAATGCCATTGTCTGGCAGGACCGGCGTACGACCGAATTTACCGAAGCGCTCAAAGTCCAGGGCGCCGAGCAGCTGACCCTCGAGCGGTCCGGGCTGCCGCTGGACCCTTACTTTTCGGCGTCAAAGCTGCGTTGGATCATAAAAAACGTGCCCCGGGCCGGCAAGCTGCTCAAAAAAGGGCAGCTGAAGCTGGGTACGTCCGACAGTTTTTTTATCCACCGGCTGACCGGCGAATATGCCACGGATGTGACGACGGCCTCGCGCACCAGTTTAATGAACCTGACCACCTGCGAGTGGGATCCGGACCTGTGCGAGCTTTTCGAAATTCCGATTGAAGTATTGCCGGAAATCAGACCTACTACCGGTGATTTCGGGGATGTTACGGCCGAGGGGCGCGAGATTCCCATAACAGCCAGTGTCGTGGACCAGCAGGCGGCCCTGGTGGGTCATGGCTGCTACACATCGGGCCAAATAAAGGTCACCTTCGGCACCGGGGTTTTTGCCCTGGCCAATGTCGGCGAGAGTGTTCGAAGCGATCACGGGCGTGGTATTTTGTCAACCGTGGCTTGGCAACTGACAGGACGCCAGCCGGTTTATGCCGTCGATGCTGGCGTTTATAACGCCGGGTCTGCCGTTAACTGGGCCAGGAATATAGGTCTTTTCGCGGAATTCGGCGACATCGATCACTTCAGTGAGTCGAGTGCGATTGAAAGGGGACTCGTCTTTGTGCCGGCCTTGTCCGGGCTGGCCTGCCCGTATTGGGACCGGTCGGCGGCGGGCCTTTGGCTGGGGATGAGTCTGGAGACCACCCGCGAAGACATGTGCCAAGCTGTCCTGGAGGGAATCGCCCTGCGTACGGCCCAATTGCTGGATGCGATCGTTCACCTGACCGACCAACAGGGTCGGCTATCGGTGGACGGCGGCCTGGTCGAAAACACCTATTTTTGCCAATTTTTGGCCGACGTCACCCGGTGCGAAATCGTCGTACCGGTGTCACCGGACATTACGGCTTTCGGCACCGGCCGCCTGGCTTTGATCGGCAGCGGAATTGTGAAAAATCTCAACGATTTGGCCCCGGCTCCCAAACCCCAAAAGATCATCACGCCGCACAAGGATTTAGCCTACCTCAAAGTGCGCTTTGAAGACGCAGTATCCCGTTGCCGAAATTGGCGCTAGCGGGTGATGGAAGTGATGGTCCTCCTGCAGAGCGGGAGGCCTCAGAAAGCCCCTTGGAAGGGGGCTGGATTAAGCGCTCACCAATTAAAATCCAAAATAGGAAGCACGAAATGCGAAGTGCGATAAAAAAGTATGGGACGCAGATGTTCACAGATTTTCACAGATAAATTATTCCAGGTCTGCCTGGCGGCTGAAGAAGAAATGCAGCAAAGTCTGCGAGTGTAATTAACTTTTTTTTAGCCGAAGGCGATGGAGTTAATTGGTCTTAAAATCTGCGTGCATCTGCGAAAATCTGCGTCCTGAATTACATATTTCGAATTTGCAAATTTACCAAGGAAGAATGAAATGGAACATAAAAGCGAAGGTATCTGTCGATTTTGTCTCAAGAAATTTTCCGGTGCCGGGATGGGGCGGCATCTGTTGGCATGCAAAGTACGTAAAAATGAAAATACGTCGGAACTCAAAGCAGGGCGGAAATCGTATAAAATTTTCCATATTAAGATTTCCGAGTACAAATGGTATTGGCTGCATATTGAAATCCCGGCCAGCGCCGCCCTTTATGATCTGGATGGATTTTTGCGCGGCATCTGGCTGGAGTGCTGTGGCCATTTGAGTACGTTTACCATCCACGGAGTCAGTTTCGATGATCAAAGACTCTCGGATGGGCCTTCGTATAGGGATATATCGACTGAATCGATGAAAAAACGCCTTTACACAGTCTTGAATGTGAAAGACGCCTTCACGCATGAGTATGATTTCGGCAGCACCACGTATTTAGAGGGACAGGTGCTGGGAGTGCGTAAAGGCTGTTTGGAAAAAGATCAGATCCGCATCATGGCCCGAAACAATCCGTATGTCTTCGAATGCGATCAGTGCGGCAAAGAAGCCGCAAGCACCTGTGCGGAGTGCGAAGAATTTGTTTGCGATCAATGTATGGAATCGCACGAGTGCGGCGAAGAAATGATGATGAATGTGGTCAATTCGCCCCGAATGGGCGTGTGTGGGTACGCGGGGCCGGATACCGTCGATGATTGGATGCCTGAGTAGCATTCCGTCTTCATAGCAAGATTTTTATTCCAGAGACCTGTGGTCAAGCACGTAGTTAAATTTTATTGAGAGATCCCAGATGCCCTTTTTCGATCCCCACACCGAGTACGCGCGAAGCGGTGATGTCCACATCGCCTATCAGACGGTGGGCGAGGGGTTCCGTGACCTGGTGCTTGCTCCCGGATTTATTTCCCACATCGATCTCCAGTGGTCGACCCCGGCGTTTGCGGCCTATGTGAATGCTCTCACCGATTTGGGGCGGGTCATATTGTTCGATAAGCGGGGCACCGGGCTTTCGGATCCAGTGCCGGATGCCGACCGTTTCGACCGTCGCATGGACGACATCAGGGCCGTGATGGACGCGGCCGAATCGGAGCGGGCGGTATTGATCGGCGTCTCCGAGGGTGGGCCACTGATTTCCCTATTCGCCGCCACGCATCCCGATCGGGTCGAGGCGCTGGTATTCTACGGTACTTTCGCGCGCGGTTCGGCCATTGACCGGGCCCTGATCAAGCGGTTCCGTCATGCCATCGACAACTGGGGCGAGGGCCTGACCGCCGATATATTCATATCGCCCGGCGATACCGGACCGGTCGTAAAGCGGTTTACCGGCCTGTTCGAACGGGCCTCAGCCAGTCCGGGCCTGGCCGGGGCACTGCTCGACTCAATCGAGACCTGTGATGTCAGGTCGGCCCTTCCGCTGATCACGCCCCCGACCCTAATCATCCACCGCCACGGCGATCCTTTCGCCAGGCGGGAATGGTCTCAGGAGTTGGCTGACCTCGTTTCCGGTGCCACACTGCTAGGGCTTCCCGGTGACGCCCACATTCCCTGGCTGGGAGATATCGACGAGTTGGTTGGGGTGATCGAGCAGTTCGTTACCGGGAAACGAACCTCCCGCACCGGGCCGGGCCATGGCACCATACTCGGCACGGTCCTGTTTACCGACATCGTCGACTCGACTCGCCTGGCCGTCGAACTTGGTGACACCGGGTGGGTTCGCCTCCTCAGCGATTACATCGCCACGGTCCGGGACCAGATCGCCTCCCACCGCGGCCGGGAGATCGAGCGCACCGGCGACGGGTTCTTGTCGATTTTCGAATCACCCGGGCGGGCAATCTCCTGTGCCCTCGATTTGGTGAAGGGTGCCCGGTCAATGGGAATCGAGATCCGAGCCGGTCTCCATACCGGCGAGTGTCAGGACCTTGGACCGGACGGCCTGGCCGGGGTTGCTCTCCATCTCGGTGCCCGAGTCGGGAGCCTGGCCGGAGCGGGACAAGTTTTCGTGTCTGCCATCACCAAAGAGCTGTCGATCGGCGGTGGGTTTCGTTTCGAATCGATCGGCCGTCACCGTTTAAAGGGTTTACCCACCCCAGTCGAGGTTTTCCATGTGCTCGACGACAGCGCCGCTTCATCTGCCGACGATATCCGACGAAGGGTCTCGACCATCGACCGGCTGTCGCTAGGGCTGATCCGTCGCATGCCAAAATTCGCACGGGCATTGGTCCAATTAACCGGAAGATGATCTTACCAGAAAACAGTCGATTCGCTTGATTGGTCGATAATTCCGGCATTTAACCACCACTTCTAGTGGTGGACCCGAAAAGGTTCTACCGGTCCGGTGAGAATCAACGGAGCTGGAATAAATACGAAATACGAATTTCGAAATCCGAAACAAATTACAAATTCGAATGTCCAAATTTTCAAAACGAACCAAACAGAAAGATGAAACCGGTGCATAAAACTGATCAACGCACTCCGCGTTACATTGCGTATTGGATCGGAATTTGTTTTTGTCATTGGGATTTATGTTATTCGAATTTGTTTCGTGTTTCGTGCTTCGGATTTCGGATTTACATCGTTGCTCCAGTGATCTTGCCCCCTTCCAGGGGGCTACCTGAGGCCTCTCGCTCAGCGGGAGAAGCGCTCACTAAGAATCCTTAACTACCCTTTGCCTTGTTGTTTATGCAACTAAGGGGTATATTGTTTTAAGGGTCCTCCGATGGATGAAATATAGGAAAGGAAAGAATGCCAATAGCGAGTGGTGGCAGATTGGTTGAAGTAAATGTACCGAATCTTTGACCCGACAATAAAAAGACCTGACTACCAAAGAGCCAAGAATCTGCAGCACCTGCGAGCAATACAGTTTCATTTGCGTGAAATAGATCCTGAATCTTCAGATATAGACAAACACCGATTTGCTAAATTTTCTAATTGGATAAATAAATTAGTTGAAAGCTTAATCGGACAGTTCTAATTTCGAGAAGAACCCTTGGCCAGCCAATTGTATTCAGAAGGCGCTCTTTATCGTCCCTCCGTCTACTCGTAGGGCGGCGCCCGTTGTGGCTGATGCCAGCGGGCTGGCAAGATACGCCACGAGCGTGGCAACTTCCTTGGTTGTTGCAAAGCGCTTGATCAATGACGTGGGGCGTACCTTTTCGAAAAATTCCTTTTCAAACTCCTCAAATGATTTGCCCTCCTGTTTCGCAAGTTCACCGACAAAATCATTGACCCCCCGGGACCGGGTTGGACCCGGCAGCACACTGTTTACCGTAATTCCAGTGCCGGCGGTGGCTTCGGCAAGTCCGCGGGCGATGGCGATCTGCGCGGTTTTCGTCATGCCGTAGTGAATCATTTCGGATGGTATTTGAATACCGCTTTCGCTGGAGATGAAAATGATTCGTCCCCAATTGCGCTTTTTCATGGCTGGCAGATAGAGGCGACTGAGGCGCACGCCGCTAAGAACGTTCACTTCAAAAAAACGCCGCCAGTCTTCATCAGAGATATTTTCAAACTCCACAGGTTCGAAAATTCCCAGGTTGTTTACGAGTATCTCAACTTCCGGGTACTGCTGTACCAGGCGTTCGGCGACTTCAGACTTCGAAAGATCGCCGGCAAAAACCTTGACTTCAGCCTTTGCTCCGGTGGCTAATTCGGTGGCGGCTTTCTCCACCGATTCATTCGTGCGGCCGTTGATAATGACCTGAGCCCCTTCAGCAGCGAGGGCTTCAGCAATCGAATATCCAATACCGGCCGTACTGCCGGTGATAAGCGTCAGTTTATTATTTATTTCCAGGTCCATCGTAGACTTCCCCAATGTGCAAAATTGAATTTTTTATTCCCATGTTTTTACCAGTATTGAAATAGTAAACACGGACATGAGATGAAGCAAGGCGCTCAGACCATATCAGTGCGAACTTTGCGTGGCATGTGCCCCCAGTATCACAGCCCTTTTGAATAGGTAAGTTATATTTTTATGGGCGTCCCTAGTGCCATTCTTAAATTCCTAAAACTACGTTTCCGATTCATTTGATTTAATCCACAGATTTCGCAGATTACACAGATTACTATGATTGCGGGATGCAGCCTGCGAAATCTGCCGGGTATAATTCCACGTAGCCTGCTGCATTAGGCTATAATTTATCATACCTTGATACTCTGCGGTTTGCCGCAGGGTAGTTCACTAAAATATTAATTTAATTCAGTAGTGTCCCACAGCTTTCCCCGAATTTATAATCATATTTTCTCAAGATTTCTCAAATAGATACCGATTAACGTTAAATAACCCGACTTATAGACGTCAATAGTCTAACATGCTTCAAGAAATCTTCCTATGATACAATCGAACTTGTCATTTTATTTCGGGAATGCAAAACAATGAAAACAAAGGTTCATCAGCTTGTTTTGGTTCTGTTAGGTCTTCTTTTTGTCTACCAACTATCTTATGCTGACGGGTTTTACATCCCGGCCGCAAGAAAAAAGATACCGAATATACCTGTTCAGCGTGCGCTGGTTAAGTTCCATCAGGGAACCGAAGCCCTTATTATTGAATCTACCTTGGATGGTGAAGGTGGTGATTATGGATGGATTATACCAGTGCCAAGCGCTCCAACGCAATTCAACAGAGTATCACCCGGACTGCTGAAAACCATGTCTTTGCAGATACAGCCGAAAATCCATCATGTCGGGAAACATATGAAGGTATTTGGAGTGCGCGTATCATTCATTATGACCATTCTGATCGTTACGATTTGCTTTTGTACTATGCGATGCGGGGCACTGGAGCTATTTTCGGCGCGGTTCTTCTTTTCTTTTTTGTTATAAATGTTCCCAATTTTTTGACCTATCGGGAGGGTTCCGGAACGTTGTCTATCGCGGATCCAAATATTAAGATCAAAAGCAGCGAAACCGTAGGAGATTACGAAGTTTTTGTTCTCGAAGTCCGGGATAGTTCAGTACTCAATACCTGGTTGGATAACAATGGCTTCAGCAAAATACCACCGCAAGCCACCAAAATAATCGATGACTATATATCGCAAAACTGGCTTTTTGTAGCTGCAAAGTTAAGAACGAATTTGGATGGCATGGCGACTCCTCATCCGATTTTACTGGAATTTGAAACCGACACACCGGTTTATCCCATGAAGCTCACGGCGATTCCCGGTTCAACATTATATCTCGAATTATATGTTGTGGCAGAAAATGAAGCAATCCCGGTCAATTATAACCTTCGAAAGGAATACTGCAATTTTTTTGATTATGGCAAGATTCCAAATGTCAGCTACAGACCTTTTCAGGACCAAGAAGGTTTCATTCCCAGAGAATTCTTCGGTCCATATATGGAAATAGCCCACCCGGATGCCCAAAAGGTGATGTGGGACGGATGTGTCGTGACAAAATTTGCAAAAAAAGTTTCCAGCGGCGAAATGATCGAGGACATGTTTTTCCAATTCAAAGACGCCAATCCTTCCCGTTTTGAACTTTATTCATCCATAGGGAAATTAAATCAAGCGTACAATGCCGCATTGCCCGTTTTCATAATCGGGTCAATTGTTTTGACAATTTATTATTGTATACGGAAAAGTCTGGGAACCAGGGTATCAATCATCAAGCTATACATCATTCTACTGGTTTCGGGCGCCACCGGTTTTGGTTTAAGCTATGCAACGGATGTTGAAAAAACAGAGGTGTTTTCAGTACAAAGGCGTTGGTACTATAATTTTCAAAACGATCTGCTCGACTTTTTTGCCGATCCCAGTCGAAACTTTTCAAACGGCACGGAGTTGATTGACTTATTACAAAAGCATGGTATCAACAACCCGGTTACCGGAGAACCGATAACTATGGAGCACTCTCCCGGGAACATGATTGTCGAAATCGCAGGGGATAAAATTGCAATGAAGATATGTCTTGAAAACGGTTTGCTTTATACCCTGTTTGATTAATTTTCTATTGACAACCTACATTGTGGTATTAATTAATTATCAAAAACAAAGGGGTCGCGTCTGCATTCATGACATACGTGAAGAATGAAGACGTGAAAAACAAAGGGGTCGCGTCTTGATTCTTGACATACGTGAAGGATGAAGGCGCGACCCCTTTGTTTTCACGGTCCAAAGTCAAGGGAAATATCCAGCGGATTCCGACGGTACCTTTGTCGTTGGCGCTTTTGAAATGGGGAGGATTGCAGTAATCACTTCAAATCCGGCAATTTTGATGTTTGCCCTTTGAAGCGGCGGGAGTCGAACCCGATTCCACCCAAGGCTGGCGAAATTTTGCGGCGACATAACGCACCTCGTTTTTCAATTAAAAATCATCCAGTAGGGACACACCTTTTGAAATTGCCTGCAGTGGAATGACTTCCACTTGACTGGCTAATGGGAATTGTTGATTTCCCGGATATATTACCAACACATGCTTCAGGTTCAAATCTTCAAGCGCAATCCGGATAGAAGGCGTTATGCGTGGTGCATCCGTGCGCTTGCACTCGATGCCGTACAGCGCATCACCTCGGCGTATAATCAGATCGATTTCTGCTCCCTGATGGGTGGCCCAAAAAAAAAGATCGTCGTGAGGTTCCGTTTTCAGCAATTGTTCGATGACAAAGCCTTCCCATGAAGCACCCACCTTGGGATGCAATAACAAACCTTTCATGGAATCGATACCCAGCAATTGATGCAGAAGACCGCTGTCCCGCACGTAGATCTTGGGTGATTTCACCTGGCGTTTTTTCAGATTGGCGTGATAGGGCTTTATTTGTTGGATCAGGAAAGCATCCGTGAGCAAATCTAAATAGCGCCGTATAGTTGATTCACCAACGCCAAGAGCACGGGCCGGTTCTGCTGAGTTCCAAATTTGCCCATGGTAATGCGCCACCATGGTCCAAAAGCGTTGGAGGGCAATTGCGGCGACACGCACACCCCACTGGGGAAAGTCACGTTCGAGCAGCGTCTGGATGAAGTTTTTGCGCCATGTAATGCTATTGACTTCACTTTCGGCCAGGAAGGAAAGAGGAAGACCACCCCTTAGCCACAACTGCTGCTCGGCTTCAGAGCCCAACTCAGCTAGTGAGAATCCGCCGATGACAATACGCTCCATTCTACCGGCAAGGCTTTCTGAGGTTTGACGCATGAGATTGCCGGAGGCACTTCCGAGAATAAGAAACCTGGCTGGTGTGTTTCTTCGGTCGGCAAGCACTCGCAATACAGGAAAAAGATCGGGGCGTCGCTGGACTTCATCGATGACGACCAATCCTTTCAGCGGTCTCAACGCTGTCATCGGTTCATCCAGCCGGGCCAGGCTCGCCGGGTCTTCCAGGTCAAAATAGTTGACGGAATCTTCTTCAAGCAGTTCACGGGCTAACGTGGTTTTGCCGCTTTGGCGAGGGCCTACCAACACAACAACGCGGCTGCGCGCGAGGGCACTATGCAATGCTGCAAGTATGGCTGAACGATAGATCATGTCGTTATGATACCATGAAAATCCCCCATGTCAAGATAGAATTTCATGGTATTTCTATGACCTCGATCATAAATTGTTCTTTAAATCCTTAGGCAATTTTTAACCATCTTGCCGGGTATTGTCGTCAGCTTAGCTATTAATCGTCTCGACCCTATCCACCGTCAACGTAATGGCCCCCCAATCCTCATCCACTTTGCCTGTGAGGAAATAGGGGCGGTTACGGTCAATCATGTGCCAGAAGCAGTGGTAGGTTCGGGGGAAAAAGTGGTTTCGACGATGCCGGTTTCATCCTCCAAGAAAACAAAGGGATCGTGCCTTCATTCTTGACACACAGTAAAGAATGAAGACACGACTCCTTTGTTTTTACCTTTGCTCATATTGAGAATGTCCTATAAGTTCAAACGCGGACTTGATCACTAATTTGCTCACTTACGAGAGTCGCAAGATTTTCTCATCAGCAAAATGTCAGTGAAAGGTGACATCACATATCTATTTGACAATTTTCAGTTTCAATTTTCCTGGATTCGCGCAAGAATCTTTTTCGCTTTATCCGGCCAATACTGCATTTCCATTTCTTCAAATAAAACCATAGATTTGTTCAGATTATCCAGGGCCAAATCATTTCGATTCCGTGTTGCATATAGTTCGGCGAGGAATAAATATCCGATTGCTAAATCCGGTTTCTGAGATAATTCCTTTGAAATTTCAATACCAAGTAAAATGTGTTGAGCAGCGCCTTCGCTTAACGGCGGAAAACAGCGACCCCGTGCTCTTCCCAACCAAATCAACAAAGCACCTTCTATTATTTTTTCCTGGTTCTTGCGGCTTATCTCAAGCCCCTTTTCAAGGTTTCTAATGGCATCTTCGAACTCACCCGATTCAGTTAGACATGCGCCAACACTAAACCAACCCATCGATCCCAGATAGTTGTAGCCTAATTCTAATTGGATCTTCAGTCCTTCCTCGGCGTGCCTGCGACCAACCTCCAAGTCGCCTGCTAAGGCCCGGATAAAGCCGAGCCGACTGTAGGAGCCTGGTAACATGATTGCGTGTGCCAATTTTTCATTAAACTTGATAGCGGCTTCGAAATGTTCTATGGCGGAATCCAATTCACCTTTAAAACCTAATACGATGCCGTGAAGGTAATGGCACATGCCAAGCGTTCTGGCATCGTTTACGACGGTCGCTGAATGATTGCCTTTTTCACAAAGCAGGCAAGCTCTTTTAAATTTCCCAATCCATCCCAAGCTCAAGCCAGAAAGCGAATGCAGCGCTGAATATACATTGATAGGGCCTCCGAAAAAATCAGACTGCCTTTCGTTTGTCTCTATAATGTAAATAACTTCGGCCATCACTTTGACGGTTCTCATATGATCGCCAGTTGTCAGATAAATCATATCAAGATCAGTTACTACCTGTCCCAACAGGCTAACATCATTCAATTTTTTGGCAGCCCTGAATGCCCGTTCAATGTAGGGTCTGGCCTCATGATAATTCCCGTTGCTGCTATATAAAAAGCCTAAATTGGTTTGGAATCGATACAAGCGGCGTTGGTCTGATAGATCTTTTGCCAGTTTCTCACCTTTTTTCAATATTGATAAACTCTTAGCCGGAAATCCGAGTGTAATAAGCGGAGATATCATCAGATAGATAACTTCCAACTTTTCCCTTTTATGATCAGTTGAATCAGGCAGACGTTCAAGAGCAACAATGGCTTTCTCAAAATAATCCAAAGCTTCCCAAGCGGAATTTTTTCGCATGGATTTTTGGCCTGAAAGTTTAAGGTATTTAATTGCCTTTTCAGAATTATGACTGCGTGCATAGTGATGCGCCAGGATCTCGTAAAACTCTTCCAATCTGCCGCCATATAACTGTTCCAGCGCCAGACCAATCTTCTCATGCAGTTTTTGTCTTTTTTTCAAAAGCAAACTTTGATAGGAAACTTCTTGGGTCAGGACATGTTTAAAGATATATTCCAGCTCCGGAAAGACCTGAGTCACATATATAAACTCCAATTTCTGCAAAGATATTAAATAAGATTTGAGGTCTGCTTTTATTCCAGACACGGCTTGTAGAATACGAAACGAAAAATCCCGCCCCACAACACTAGCCACCTGTAAAGTACGTTTCAGATTTTCATCCAGTCTATCCATGCGCGAAGCAATTATCCCCTGGATTGTATCCGGCACTTGAACTTCGGTGAAATTGCTCTCGGGGACATATTTATCACCCTGCCTTTTGATCAATCCGTCTTCCCTGAGACTATTGGTAAATTCCTCTATAAACAACGGTTGGCCTGCCGTCTGATTCAGAATCAGTTGCTCAAGATCGGCTCCGACTTTACTTCCATCCAAGAGATTTGAAATTAATTCGGAACTGGATTCTGCGTTCAATAGTCTTACTCCGATATTTGTATAGTGCGACTTGCCGCCCCACTGGTGGGTATATTCCGCTCGATAAAGCAAAATAAGAAGAATAGAACAGTGGGGCAGGTTATCGATGAAGTATGATAAAAACTCTTCCGAAGTTTTATCGATCCAATGTAAATCTTCTATTGCCATTACCAACGGTTTTTTTTGGCTAATGCTGACTAGCAGGTCCCTGATTGCCTCGAATATATTCTCCCTTTTTACCTGGGGATCAAGTTTATGCCAGGTTTTGTCCTCAAACCTCATGGACAATAAATCATGGAAGGCCGGAAGTGATGGTCTGAGCATATCCTCATTGAGGACCTTGAGCTTTTCAATAACCTTTTCGGACATTGCGTTTTCAGCCGATCCCTCATCAATACCAAAACAAGACTTTAGTATTTTAAGAAAAGGCAAAAAGGCAATTGACCCACCATGTTGAAAACAGCGACCTTCAAAATAGATAAATTCGTTGACTGGTAAAGATCGCCTGAATTCCAGAAGTAGTCTAGACTTCCCGACTCCGGCTTCGCCCACTATTCCCAGCACCTGACCCACTCCACTGGAAGCTTCAACCCAGGCGTTATTAACCATAGCCATTGAATTTTCCCGCCCTACGAACTTCGTCAAGCCCCTTGAAATCGAAGCGTCCAATCGCGTTTTAACTCGGTTCGCTTCAATCAGTTCAAACACTTCCTGAGGTTTTTCCTTACCTTTTACCGAAACCGGACTTAGCGCGTTTAACTTAAAATATGCTTTGACCAACCGTTGCGTATTCCTCGAAATCAAAGTTCCGCCAGGATTGGCCATGTTCTCCAGGCGGCTAGCCAAATTTGTAGTATCCCCAACCGCAGTGTAGTCCATTCGCAAGTCATCACCAATGCCGCCAACAACCACCAACCCGGTGTTAAGTCCGATTCGCAATTTAAATTTGAATTGGAACTTACGTTCAATTTGAGCGCTGTATTCTGCAATGGAAGACTGAATTGCCAGTGCTGCTTGACAGGCCCTTTGGGCGTGCTCTTCATGAGCAATGGGAGCGCCAAATAGAGCCATGACTCCATCACCGGTAAACTGATTAATCGTCCCCTCGTTTTGGTGGATTATTTGAGACAGGATTCTAAAACAGCCGTCCATTATCTCATGGACATCTTCGGGATCAAGTCTTTCTGCAATAGAAGTAAAATTGGCAACGTCGGCAAACAGAACTGTGACCAGTTTTCTCTCACCCTCAATGGTTCCGTGGGAAGTAAGGATTTTATCGGCTATAAATTTGGGCGTATAGAGTTGTAGCTTCGAGTACTCAATAGTGAGATTATTGGCCGGGGCTTTGATTTCATGCCCGCAGTCCATACAAAATTTTGCCTCGACTGGTGCCTTGGCGCCACATTGGGGGCAATGAGGTTCAAGTGGACTGCCACATTCGATGCAAAACTTGGCACCCTCAGGATTCTCTGATTTGCATTTGAAGCAATTCATTTTGACAGTTCCCGGAAAAGATTAAAACAAATACCGAATGTGTCATTTTCACTGAAACGCTGGAAAATAAATAAAGACGCAGACAGATTCTTATTGATCAAAAGGGCTTATTAGAAACTAGATTCAATTGAAGGAGTGATTCTGTTCGAAATTGACAACTACTTTGATCTTAAGGTGGAAGGTATTCGATGTCAATAGACTTGGCATATTCAAGCAATATTATTTCTGCTCTAATGCTTCCTTAATTGCTCGGCATGTCCGATTTCTTTCCGAATGCAATATATGTGAGAGTATCGGTCTAACCAGATTAAAGAATCCGTATGGTATAGCCTCGACGTTATGGATGACTTCCGTGGAATTCTGAATAGCTTTGAGAGTATATTTGAGTTCAGCACCAAAGGCGGGTAAGCCGAAACTGACTTTTTGTTGAAACATAATCTTAAATGGTCGCTGATAGACCGCAATCTCACCGACAGCTTTACCAAACCACCGTAGTCGATCGATATAGGTTGTGCCCAAGCCAGTTGGGCCCTCCGATGTTATTTTGTTTTCAATAAAAAACTTACTATTAATTGCTGACCATTTCTTATAACCAGATATGTCGCTAATGAGATCAAATACGGGTTCAATGGTTTTTTCGACATGAAATATAATTTTTACTTTTACCATTTCGAAAATTGCGAATTGTGTACCGGCTTCAGCGGAAGCGCGACATATTAAGGCGTCAATTAAAAGGCGCCAATACCAAACCTCATAACGGAAGCGGGTTTTGTTGTCAATATCGATTTTTGAGCTGGAATTTTGCACGAGTCATTCTTTTAAGCCTTTCCTGAAAACGTTTTAATTTTGGTGTCCTTGTTTGGTGCTTTGAAAGTGGATGTGATTCTGGCTGGATATTGGTTTTCACAGCAGAATACGCCCCGTCGAAGGGCCTGAGCCGGCTATGCCTTCGGAAGTCTTTGCCTCAAGCATGCGCTGCGCTTGAAAGCGGCTCTCGGAATTGCAGGTGTGGAGACCAAAAAGGTCCCGTGGTACCTTCAGCATACGGTAAAATCCGAGATCCCGGGGGCACAAATATCTGTTTTGTCGGACTCATATGCAGCCAAAAGCCCGAAATCCAGGTATGTTTTGGCCGAATATACATTTTTTAATCCAGCCAGCTGAAATTTATCTTTCAGGGTAAAACCTCTTGAACAAAGAGCAGCTTTTAATTTGTCGCAGAAATCTTGTTCCTCTGAGCCAGTCGTTGATCCCGTCGCCGGGGGGCAGAGACAATTGGCTACACCGCAAATCCTGCTGCCAACGAGAGCGGAATGATGGAATACTGGAAGATTGGAATTCTGGGTTTAGTCCAGATTATGAGATCCGCTATCGGTGAGGAGGGCACCCGATTATTGAGGCAGTCGGCGCATGCTTTCCAAGCATCGAGTCCGCAGCGGCGCCATTTCCAACGATTCGGCAATTTCAAGGGACTTGTGATAGCTCGATGCGGCGTCTTCGTGTCGAC
>Ga0209367_1001649_pt1 | contig 27997 bp, 19 predicted proteins | sample WorMetLIZISLAND2_FD_187412 | JGI IMG/M metagenome (GOLD analysis project Ga0209367, IMG submission 187412) | Marine gutless worms symbiont microbial communities from Max Planck institute for Marine Microbiology, Germany - Olavius geniculatus... ...
GAGACCCCCTTCGAATTTATGGAAAAGCTTTACGGTTCCTGAAACTAGAGTCTTCCAGGCAGCCGATGGTGAAGATTTGGAGATCCTAGCTTGGACCGTTTTTGCCTGATCCACCCGTGTGACAGACAGGCGGACAGACAGACGGACAGACAGACAGAATTGCGATAGCTAAGACACGCTATAGCAGTACCTGCTTTCGCGTGTAAAAATTGCAAATTTTTCCCAACCCCCTCTCATTTAGCACCCTCCTTTGGGGTGACTCCCTTCGAATTTATAGAAACGCTTTACAGTTCCTGAAACTGGAGTCTTCCAGGCAGCCGACAGTGAAGATTTGGTGATCCTAGCTTGCACCGTTTTTGACTGATCCACCCGTGTGACAGATGGACAGACAGAATTGTGATGGCTAAGTTGCGCTGAAAGCAATAGCTGCTTTTGCACGTAATAAAATTACAAAGCTGTACAGAAAAAAATCCCCTTTCCACAAAAAACTTACGTACCATATCATCAGCAAAGTGTGGTAGTGAGTTGACTGCAGAAACTGGGTCAGCAGCGTACAGCGGCGGCGGTGCAGGTCGGTGAATCTGGGTCATGTCACGAAGTAACTGGGTCGGCATCGGATATGGCCCCGACACCACATTGCTCTGACGACGTTCAGGTATTGACGATGAAGACGAATATTGCTGCTGTTGTTGCTGTGATGCTTGTATCACTGGAGCTGCAGCCGCTGAGCCTGGGAAAATGCGCTGTGAATACCCAGGGACATTTCCCAGCCTGTAGTGGTAATCAGCAGCAGCAGCAGCAGCATCCAACCCATAGAAGTAATCAGGCAGCACGTCAGCTGCAAGCATCGCAGCTGGTACCACGCTGATACTGGTCGGCTGTCCTGGCACTGTGGGCCATGGCGGGCCTGGCTGCCGCATTGCAAGGTAAGGGTTGGACACAGACGCTGGTGCAGTGGGTGGTGAAGCAATAAATGGAGGAAGATCGGCTGCAGGGGTGGTGAATGGTGCCGGGAGATGCAAAGGTAGATAAGTGGCTGGAGTACTGGGAGGAGGAATAACAGTGGTAGAGTAATAGCCGTGTGCTGGATGACCAGTGGCAAAGTATGGCTGTGAACCACCAGCTGAGAAATACTGCACATAAACCATATACATGTCATTGCCTAGTCCGACTACACATTATAGCTTAAGACTTTTGCTGAGCCTATCATTGAACACTAGACAAGAGTTCAACTTAAGTTAACTGTAGGCTGCAAATAAAGTTCAAAAACTTAAAGTGAGTTCAGTCTCAGTGAAAGTGAAAGTAAAGATCTTAAGAGTTAAGAGCTCTTCCATGCAAATTCGACCAACTTGAGTCAGGTTAGTAATTTGGTCTTAGACCAAGCCCTAAGTGTACACTTACAGTTCCTTGTTAGTGAATATTTAATTTAACCTTGCATTATTTGACTCCAATTGTGCAAAACCGATGAACACATGAGCACAACAAGAAAATTTGTCTGCTGATTCTCATGCGAGAGTTTGGCACTATATGAAATGGTACTTAGTTACTTACTTACTTAATTAGTATCAACATATTCTACAGCCTAGACTTGAGCAACACTAATTCTAACATTTGAGCTAATGAACTGGAAAATGGCACACCAGCTACTCCTGTCTTTGGAAAAATTAACTTTAGACAGACAAACAAACAAGACTGCTTTCTCAAATAATCATCTGTTTTTAACAGCACCTGTTCCATATGTCAAAATATGACTTCTGCATTTCACAAGGTAGTGTAGCAACAGTAGTTAGGTGAGGCGGGCCAAACTACAGTCATTTGTATCGAGTCTCTTCATAATGCTGCACAACAAGAATTACTAAAACTGACCATGTTTCACGAAATAATTCAACAAATAACACAGGCACAGCTTTTTGGGGATGAGGTGTATAACTATTTACCATTTCTACTGAAAAGTGTATTCAAAGAAAAAGCCATATGACGAGCTTACAGCAGCAGTAGCAGTGGTTGCATTCTGAGTCTGATGAGCAGCCGATAGACTGTCAGTTATCCTCCGACTGTTGCCTGTCACGTCGGAACGACTGCGTGTCAGCACCGGACGCCGACGGCCTGCTGACAACTGACTTACTCTGCCGAGAGTCTGAGCACTGTCAGCATTGTCGTGATGCAACCTGTCAGCACCAGCTGCATTGTGGGATGACTGGTGAACCATCAGACTGTCGCCTGTCACGTCTGAACGACTGCGTGTCAGCACTGGGTGCCGACGGCCTGCCAAAACTCTATCTACTCCACCGACAGCTTGACCATTGTCAGCGTTGTCACGGCGCAACCTGGCAACGTCAGCAGCTGGTGACGTGTTGTGTAGCAACAATGCTGGCGAACTGTCAACAACCAGCATACCAGGATTGAGACACCTGGGCAGATACTCAAAAAACCCTTGGATTTTTGGGGTAAAACCACCTAAAACCTGACTACCCCATAGAAGTCCCAAAACTGATTAAGTTGGGTCTTTCTACAAAAAAACTGCTTTTAACCTAAACAAAACCCAAAACCACTTTGGGCTTTTTAAAAAAAACAGGTGTTTTGCAACTCAGCAGCACATAAAATTTACTGTACCGGTACACTGTTTGCAAGAACTGTGAGAAGAACACAGACATCAACCTAACAATCTGTGACTTAATACAAGCATCACAGCAACGACAGCAGCAATATTCAGGCAAAAAAATTGTGGGTGGCGCTCAAAATTATAATTCTGCCCTTAAATTATTCAAATGACTGCGATCTCCAGCCCATTTTTCAAAAAAATGTTTTTTGACTAAACGAAATTTTCCGACAAGCTAAAATTTTGGCGGTCAGTTGCCCCCATACCCTACGACACCACTGTTCCAGTGGATTTTTAGGTAAAACCACCTAAAACCATAAAAGTCCCAAAACTCATTAAGTTGGATCTTTCTACCAAAAAACTGCTTTTAACCTTAAAAAACCCTCAAAACCACATTAGGCTTTTTAAAAAAAACAGGTGTTTTGCAACTCAGCAGCACATAAAATTTACTGTACTAGTACATGTACATTGTTTGCAAGAACTGTGAGAAAAATACAGACATCAACCTAATAATCTGTGCCCTAATACATTTTGCATTTTTGCTGACCCACTAACATCCACTTAATAATACTTATGATATTACAACACTGTCCATTCATTTTCTGGTCACAAACAACTACTACCCCTACTACATTATATCTCTACCATTGTCTGTTCCAGTAGCTTACTGTCTCTTTTTCTGATGAGAAACTAAAAAGCAGCAATAGCAGTAAGAATGGTAGGAATGGTAGAATGATAAAATTGTAGTAATATGATAATATATTATGTATAATGAATTCCATAAAAATACAGGTAATAGTACTAGTGCATCATAAAATTCACTTAAGGTCAGTTATAAATATAACTGGTCTAGTCTCTGTCTAACAGTTTAGTGCTTAGCAATGTCAATGATAATAGTACTAGTGTTATTAGTAGTTACTAATAGTTTTGGTAAAAACAGTGACAGTAGCAGCGTGGAATTAATTACCTTTGCCGAGTCCTCAATGAGTGCTGTGAAGTCCGTGCCAAATGCGACTGTACAGCGTCTGGAGGTAGTGAAACAGGCTGACAATGGTGGGGCAGTGACACACCCTGGCAGAAGGGCAGTGAATTAGTCTGTCTGGGAGGTGGCAGTGCAGCAGTCTGGTGGGAGTTACACGGCCGAGGCTCCGATGAATTGGCAGAAAATGTTAAATGTGTGCCGGCTGCTACTGATGGAGGCACTTTTGGTGCTTCAATCAGTGATGATAATTTGCGCCTCTTCCTTACTGGAGCATCATCGGAATCAACCTAATAACACAAACATATCACATGCAATTGTTTCGTTATTCCGCATCCATGTTTTGTCATTTCTTTTCATTCTCTTACATTCTTTTTCGGGGTTTTTATAATGCTTGATTGTTGCAAAGTTTTGACAATAATAAAAATGGAGCAAACTTAGTGCTACATCAGCAAAGTAGGCATACCAAGTAGCTTTTCAGCAGTTTTGGAGAGAGTGAGTTAGTATAATTTATTCCAACAAATTTCGGCTAAACCTGCACAACTTTTCTTTTCTAGACATTAGATTTCTCAAACATGTTCATTTAGACTCTCTAGTATGCTTACTTTTTGACCAAAAATGACCCCAAAATCAATAGTCTGAGGCTTAATATGTGGACTGTTTCAGCTAGCTACATCCAGCATGCAGTGTACATACATCCAGGGGGCAGGGTGGTCCACAAAAACGGTTAATGACTATGGTCAGGACACAGATTTTCAAAATACTGAGATTGTTCTAGCACAACAGGAACATTTCATTTAAAGTATTCAAATGCCATACTGACTGCTGATATTGCAGAAAAGCAATTCATTTCCCCAGGTTCTAAACAAGACCCCCAATAAGAGAGCTCACAGCAGCACTCCCCAAACCTTCTAGTGGACGGGGCTTGTTGCCCCTACAAAAGAACCCTTCTCTTCCACAGCACTTTAACCTTAATTTTCACCTGTGTGAGCTTCATTGGCATCTGCCCCACAGTAAGAGAGAGCCAAACTGATTGCTACCTTCTGGACGAGGTTGTCTGTCGCTGCTGAAACGATTCTCTCTGACAAGCTGCAGTGACGACGCTGCATCTTTTCTCTCTGTCTTTATGAATGGCAGCCTATGACACATCAGAACAACACTCACATCTCATACCAGTCAGGTTTACGCTATATTTATCACTATTCTCACCTTATCCACACTCAACAAAACAGAACCAGATGTTGAATGATACCCAACTTCATATCGGGCTGCCTGACTAAACGTTTAAACCTTTTAAGTAACTGTCTGTGGGCGAAATCACATGATCACTTACTCGCAAAATTCCGATTCCACCTACATTAATCAACTGCCAAAGACGTCTAAAGTCCGAAAATAAAGAAATATTTACGATCGTTTCACGCTTTTCTAACTATTTCACAACAAATCATACATGTGCACGCAATGCGATCTCTACGTCACAGCTGTTTACTTCAAGCGTCTATCAACCAAGAACGATTATGATACCGATTGTACTGGATTTTAGTTATTTTAATTGCAATTAAATGCGACTAAAAACCCTAAATCTAACCCTAAACCCTAAACCTAACCATAACCATAACCCTAACCATAACACTATTCCTAACCCTAACCCTAAACTAACCCCAATTCTCCTAGAACGATTACGACACCGATCGTACTGCATTTTAGTTATTTTCATTGCAACTGAATGCAACTACAAACCCTAAACCTAACCCTAACCCTATTCCTAACCCTAACCTTAAAACTAATCCTAATTCTACACCTAAGTCTGAAGATCTAAACATGGTCGTTCTCGGTTTTTAGATGCCTGTGCATCTGATGTACATAATGTTTGATGTTACGTTACGTTATATTAGCAGGTGTTTATGACGTTGACTGCCATGACAGTCCAGTACGATGTTTTGATTTTGTGTGAAGTTCATGTTAAAGTTGTTAAAAAGTCTGCCTTACACAGAAAGTTAGTATGTCCGGAAATCGAATGAAACCTCTGACGACAAAGATTCATGAAATGTGCAGTAAGATGTGACTACTGCAAGATTTACAAGTAAGTGACCATGTGATTTCGCCGAATTGCGATCAGTATGGTACTGCACTGATAAGTTTGACCACGCTCAAAAGAAAAGATGAAAAAAGATAGGGTTAAATTGAACTATAGGTCCGTTGGCAATAATCGCCGTTTTTGCAACTCAAAAACTGCAGCAAATGTTAGAAACAACACTATTATGAAGAATTTACCTGTGGGACAGTGAAGATCTCCTTCGTTCTTTATACGCTGCTTATTCAGTATCTGCAGTAATCGATGGAGATCTTTCCAGCAACGGACGTATTGTTCAATTTTACGAAAGATAGGATTACTATTTGTATTAATATTGCAAACCCAGATTCAGTAGTCTGCTACATATTCCAGTAATACTAGCTAACTGCAAGACTTCTCTGATTTCAATGTGATGACATTAGGGCTAGGATTGGCATGAGCATTTGAGCATTGGCCATTGGCAGGTCGAGCTACACCCAACGCGCAGTCGCTGTACTGCCGACACAAACATTCACTCCTTAACATTCACTCACTCGTATCATGACATAAACTCACTGATCTAACAGATTTCCACTGCAATTTGTTATCTGTTCTAATACTCACGTCAGACAAATTCAGCCGACATTTAGCGACGACAACTAACGAGCCCAAAATTGTGTAAAAAATGCTGTTTTTCTGTTGAAAACTGCTACCCCCACGAACACGCCCACCTCAGTGTGCAAATATCTAGCTACGGTACGCAAGGCCGGCAGGCTGAGTCGGTCCGCGCAAGCTAGCAGGCCGCTAACTGCTAATAGTCGGTTTCTTTCACCTTCTAGCATGGTTGGAAGCATTTATCCCTGGTTGGAAGTTAATTTAATTTATAAAGCGAACAATGTCGGCGAGAAACTCGCCGAATCTGAGGCGAAAGATAGGACCATGCCTTCTAGAATATTATGGCCCCGATTTTCAGCATTTTACTGTCAAAGCCTAATCTAGATCTTGTAATGGGCAAAACGCTATTTCTTGCTCTTCAGGAACACGACTCAAAACCAGTAAAAATTAATGTAATGCCAAATTAAAAGAACAACGCCAAGACCGCAAACTAACGGTCGAGCTGTTGTCATGGTTGTCGTCCGTCTGTCTGTCCGTCACGGATGTAATGTGGCTAAAAACGGTGCAAGATAGGGCCGGTCGCTATTGCTCATTGATACGAAGTCGCATATTGGCTTTTAAATGAAATGAAAATCATCGACCTTGGATGACCTTGAAGATCACTGACAACCAGTACGGTCGGCTATCCCAGCGACAGCTGGGCTTCTTGTCACTGCAAATGTCTCCAAAACACCAAATTCGACTTCTAACCGTTCAGTCTAAACACACGACTTCACTTGACTGAGCATCCCGGCGCAGCATGTCAGCTGTGTCGGTCCTGGTGGCCGTCTGTCTGACCGTCTGTGTGAGTCTGTCTGCTTGTCTGTCTGCCTGTATCAAGCTGTATGTGCGCTGGCTCCCACGGTGCATTTCACATGCCCGCCTGGCCCCCATGTGCCGCTATCCATCTGGATATGTGCCTGAGGCGGGGTGGGACTGGTCCGCCTTGCAATCCTTCCAGATTGAACTAACGCCTAGCGCCTAATGCAACCAGCAGTCCAGCACACGATATCACCACGAAGCTTAGGCCTATAGCAGCTTTTCCACGCAGAAAGCGATCTGCTGTTGGGGACGGCTGGCTATAGCCACGATCCGTTATAGCTAAAGTACATGGTTATAGCGGACAGGAAATAAAATCTAAAACCTAAGTAAAATAATGACAGAAACCACTACGTTTTTGGCCGACCTATACGTCGAGCCTAGCGTACAATGTGTTGTCTGTCTGTCATCAGTAATGCATGTATTGTGGCTAAACAGCAGATCTTGCTAGAAAAATAATTACACGATATATTAGTCCAGTGCCACCGCTCTTCGCGCACAAAATTTCAGCGATCCAGTGCAAGGGATACACCTTCAAATTTGGGAAGAAAGATGGGGTAAAATATGCGTTTTTCAACCAACAAATCGACGTATCTCAGAAACGGTGAGAGTCTCGAGAGATAGAGCCAAGGTTTGATCTCTAATATAGGAAGTCGCATAACCCTTTCAGATGACACGAAAATCATCGACCTTGACCTTAAAGGGTCATTACGTACTCTGCTATGCTAATCGTGTCGCTTAAACGGCACGTCGTATGGGGTCGGCGATGGTACCGCACCGTTGGATAAGGCGATGACGAGTTGATAATAGGCTGTCAATAGTAACCATGTCTTTATCGGCAGTGGTTTGGCCGCAATTTTGAATGTAAAGTTACTGCCTGCAGCCGTCACCCATGTGCGCTGATCGAAGTACTATTTCGTATCCTAGCGTCCATTGTAGCGTTAGGTAAGGCAATGTACGTCAAGATAACGTGTATGGGAGTGCAGTCACTCTGGAAAATCGCAGTCTTTCCGGGACCGCCAGTCGGACGCTGGCCTTCGGATATAGGAGGTACGGTCGGCCTACCCTAGCGACAGCTGAGTTTCTTGTCCAGTCTATGTCTTCCCGCTAATGTGACGTGCTTGTGTAACGTCACAAAACCTTTACCTCCTCTCTCCCCTCGTCACAATAATGTAAACCCCTTTTCTCCCCTCTCATGAGCGTGACGTCATTTATAAACCGCCCCAAATAGCAAAATGGCCGGTTGGTCTGGCATGCAAACTGAGACAGCTGCTGGAAGCATTTTTCCACGAAAGAAAGACCAGCATAGACACACGAATAGACGTGTGGCTATCTCGGGGGCAGCTGGCTGCTACGACTATTTTTACCAGTCCAGCAGTCGACAAGCAAGGCTAAGCTACTGGCTCACGTATTACACCAGACAGCCTTAGCAATAGCTTGCTCCTCCTGAAGTACAGACTTGTGTGAATTAAGGACTGTGTTGTGTCACAACGTATCAACGAACTTAGTCTCAAAGAACTAGAAATGCAGATTAACCGGTTTAACTTTTTCTGTATTTTTCGCACACGCTTCGCCTGCGCGTATAAAGCAACTGGCAGGTCTGCCAGGTTTGGGGCATCTCTATCCGAGAAGCCTGCAGTGAGAGATACAAAGGCAGACCGTGGACGCGTTCTAGAACGCGGTCCGATGTCTTTGACCTTCAGACCGACCGTTCCAAGCAATTTGTCACAACGCTCTCGTAAAGCCCTTATGTACACTGTGTAAGTGACGGTGATTTCTGTTCGATGCGTGCTGACTTGCGTAGAATAGATCAACGGATGGATAGATTCGTATTACTCCAGCTCAGTAACTATGTGGAAATCAGACATGCCGAAATAGCCGAACATCGGTGGAAAGATAACTATAATACGTGAAACGTAACTTTTTTCAGATCACGCAGTCGTTAGAATTCGGTTTTAGAACGGTCAGGCGAGAAGTAGTCAACTGTATTGTGAGCGTTCAGGCCACACGATCATCAAACACTCGGGAAGGGGAGGGTAGTCAGCGCCAGCCCAAGTCGACTAGGCTGCAACAACGAATCCGATATGTTTCACAACCGACCCGCGGCGCTGGCTTTTTTAGGCAGAGAGCGATTGCTCCGCATATAATACACAGTTTAGACAGACTGAAAAAAAACAGAAAAGATAACACACATCGTAAGAGAGAGTTCGCTAGATCTAATTAAAGTGAACGGCAAAGACAGAAAAAAAACATGGGTTTTGCGAAGTTTTTGAAAAGTTTTTGTGACGTTTTAAAGATTTTTGTTTTAGTGTAGCCTTTTAGCCTACAAGAAAGACGGGACAAAATTTTTAAGACCCATCGAAGAACATCTCAATGCTTTCAGTTTCATCGTTCTCCTTCTCACATCGTTTTTATTGAGTGAATCACGTAATGTTAAAACTCAAAACTCAGGATTAAAATATGAAATTTAATCTATTATAAATTGCACAACAAATAAAGCTTTTACAAAGTTCTGCTACATGTAAACCTGCCCCCGTTCACACATCGAAACAGCCCAGGGCGGCGGACGCCCGACCGAGCAAAAATGCGCCATAAAAAGGTTGGCTATATGAAGTTCGCTGCGGGAGGGTGGGGGTACCCGCACCAGGGTGCCGGGATAGTGGGTGAGTGTGAAGAAAAAGAGGGGGTTGAGATAGCGGACACTGCGCGCGGGGGGTGATCTGATTAAAGGTCGGACAACCCCCGTGACAAAACTCCCCAGAACCTCTCCATAGCGATAGCGAGTTGTATCCTTCAAAACCGATTAGATCAGTATATCGGTACCGGTAACTGGAACTTTCGTACCCAAGAACTTTCGTTCCCTAACACTGATTATTAGGCATATACTGTACACAATTTTTGACGCGCCTACAGGCGACATTGTGCGCTTTTATATAAATGTATTTAGACCTACCTACTTACTGTAGGCGTCTTTGGTACCATTGTCGTCTGTCTGTCGTCCGTCCGTCTGTCCGTAACGGATGTATTGTGGATAAGCGTTCGGTCATAGAGAAAAACTTTTTGCAAAGATAATTAGTTCTGAAAATCATCAATCGTGGATGACCTTGAAAATCAGTACTGCAACAGGAACTGCATAAGCTGTAGCGCGTCTTCTCCATAGGTTACTATTAATCACTAATAGGAAGTCGTACAATGGCTCTCGATTGGCGTCAAATTCAATGACCTTGAATGACCTTGAACGCCAAAATAGAGAGTTTTGTAGATTTTTTGGCGATTTCGGGCTGCGACACAAGTTTATGTCATTCACAAAGTGGCGCCACGGAACTATCGTTAGCCTATGCGATCCAGGTAGAAACCCAATTTTCAGCTAAACTACTGAACCGGAACTGCTATAGGCTTTCGCGCGTCTTGTGAGCATTAGCTCAATTTCTTGTTTTCCTTTTGGGAACGAAAGTTCCAGGGGACGAAAGTTCCTGGGAACGAAGATTCCACGAATCAGTATATCGCCAGATATTTTTTATTTGCAATCTACCTGAATATCGCACCAAGGCTTGGTGACGTACTGTATGGGGGTGCCGGACTTACGATTGTGAAGTCGTGGCTTCCATATCCCGGTCGGGTCACCACAAGTGGTTAGTACTTGGATTTTGGACGGGTGACAGTCTGCGGACAGGTAAACCATCTACGTATGAATTATAGCCAACACCAATCTCAACTCAGCCTTCCATCCCTCCGCAGTAGCCTATCTGGCTGGGTAAAAACGGAAAATTAACACTGTGATCCCATAAGGCACGTGACTCTTCGTAACTCTGCTAGGTGTTTTCCATAGAGCTTACAGTATACACGACCATTTAGATTTCACGTTCGCTGGCGCGGCAATTTGTAGTCGAAATTTGAACGGGTGTGTGTAGGCCTAATTAAAATATGAAATATTTTGTCATCTTTTTGTTGGCGTGATAGCAATTCATACGCTATGTAACTTGTCCTCCCCTAGTAACTATGATTTTTCTCATTGTCTACAATTGACACACACAGCTGAATGTCGTCAACTGTGGCCCAATGCATCCGTCATATTCAAGATCTAAGATCTTTATGTGTATTCTAATGCACATTTCGTGTACGATATTATGCCAGTATTAAGTATTTACCGTTTTTACACGACTTGACAAATGTAGATTTTCACATTTTATTTTTTTCTTTCTTTCCTTCTACCATTGCTGGTGAATACAAATTTTCAGAGTTTCAATTATTACACGCGCATCAACAGTGACGTCAGGGGACATGATATTAAGGGGGATTATGTCCTGCTGGGGCCGTGCAGTGTCTGCAGCACGGTGTTTGATTGACAGGTCCTGTGAATGGGCGACATAGCCGGCCGCGACGACACTACAGATGAATAGATCAGTCGCTGTGCCGGTATGCCTGCGTGGAGGGGTGAAGATGACATCGTAGCCCACGGCATTTTTATATCCCACCCGCGTACGCTAACGCAGACGCCAACCGACAAATGCAAGTTTTCAAAGTTCAATCCATTTTTTCCTACACTGCAAACTGCACGAATAGTCCACTTGAATGAAAAGTTTTCTGCAATAATCCAAGTAAGCCTACATAAAATAAAGTAGTACGACTTATAGTAGAGCAATCGTTTCATTGTGCTCATAATGCCTGACAGCTGCGGTTATGCATGTATACTATAACATTTTGCCAACGACGACGTACGAGAGTAAGACCCAAAGTTTCTGTGCCTCCTGTTGTAACCTGGCGAAAAAGTAGCCTACGAAGACGGCCAGAATATTTGTTTAATTTTTGTTTTAAATGGGAATGAGATATTTCATGCCTTTACCAGTAATATTGCAGAACTGCGGATAATAAAAAGCAATGTGACACAGTGGATACTCGTGAAAGAACAAATCCAGAGTAATTCGGCAAGAAACGGAATCGCTGTCGCCAATCCATGGCACGCTACTCCTCGTTTCTATCCTCCAGTTAACGGCAGCAATCTGTATTATTGCATGTACTGGATATGGAGGATGAGCGTAAACTGCATCTGGTGCGTCTGCGTCTAGTAATAATAATATTGTAGGCCTACAGTTTCTGATCGCTCTGAGAAACTGCAGTCTTGAGTACGCCCTGTCCTGTTGTCGTACCTGTCGATGCATGTCTTGATGCAAGCGTTTTACTGCAGATTGCGTTTCTTTTCCTTAACTATATACACGGTATTTCATAAAAAACAACCCCTTTTTCATTCTTTCATAATTTACTCAAATGATGACCAATTTGCATGAAATTTTTACCAGTTGTAGCTGCGAAAAATATTAAGCTCGCAAACTAACGCATATAATGTAGTTCATGATCGTCACCACGGTATGCTGAACATACTGAATAACCGCTGACAAATCAAGAAAACTAGCCAGGAAATATAATTCTAGGAATGCATCAAGCGAACATCTCACCAACTGTGAAAGCGCGTGATCTCACGTCAGATGATGACGATAACGTTGCTGCTGATGATGATGAAGATGATGAATTGTAGTCCTAGTAGCTGTCTTCAGTCTTCTCTGAAGCTGAGCCGTTAGTTTCAGCTGACAGACCCAGTTCGTTTTAACACAACCACGTCCAGTGTTCAGAACTCCATGCCCGGCCCGGCTGTGTTCATTTAAAACCACCCACGACGATGAGCGGGGCCGCTGAAACAGGCAGCTCAGGCCAGGCAGGCACTGCTCTCTAATGACGTCTCCAGGCCGCCGCCGCCGCCGCCAATAGCTATAGTCCTACGTCGCTGCAAGTCAAGAAATGCATGCGGGCGCCCGTTTCCAGGCTGGCCGGCTGGCCGGGGTTTGGCGGGAAAATTCAAACCCACCCGACAGCTGTAGCCTGGCTGGCTGACTGCAGTGTCGCTTAGTTTAAAGGACCCTGAAGGTAGGCGGCGGCGATACGAGGGCGGACAGACACTGGGAGCAGTGTATACGTACTAGGGACGCTGGACCGGACTTAATGAGCTGGCTATTGTAAAGATTGTGGGACGATTCGTGCACTGGGAAAACAGGAGAATGAATGTCACGAGTGGCAAGTGCTGTTTTATTGCTTAATTCTTGCAACCAACAAATGACTAGAAATGCAGAGTAAACTAACTTGCATCATGCGTAGACAACGTTAGAACTCACTTAGGCGTCGTAAGCGACAAGAACCACATAACCACATAAAATATTTTCTATTTTTGGCCTATTTCGCACTAGGCGGCATTACCGCATTAGATAGGAACGGTACACGAATCGTCTTAATACCGTTCTAAACTCGTCGTCGGCTGGTCGCAGCAGCTGACAGCCACGCAGGTCTAGTCTAGTGTGACATCCTGCACACCGTATACCGACCCCCTCCTTCTCCTAGCTCTTTCCTGGGAGAATAAATAATTTCACACGAGGCCCGGGCAACGGCATCCTGCGGCCCCCACCAAGGCCCTGGCACTTTCTTGATACCGATCTGCTGCTATAACTCAGCTATACAGATATTCCGCCTATTTTCACTGAACAACTTTATATGCCACACGATAAATTTCCACTTTACCGCAGTCCCCATCGTAGCCTATGTGTTAGGCGACGGTTTTTATGGGCGTTGCTATTTCCGGCTTTATGGCGCGGCAACCGTTTTCAAGTTTCGAGATTTTGGAGTGTCAAACGTTTGGTGAGAAGCTTTGGAATTGGGTGGACAAGAGGGAGGAAATTCCAGCTTGATTTTTGCGATATTTCACGTTAATTGAAATTGCGTTGCGCCTGCCCGCTTTATTTGTGCGTTCTTCTTTTGGCTTTCATTATTTTAACACAAAAATTCGACAGTTTAGCTTTGTTTTCCATCTTTAACTGTTGCAAGCATTCATACGCTACAAATCGCTTTTTGGTTTCGTTCAGTTAGGCCTATTAGGTTGACAGAACTGCGTGACTGTTCGCTAATGGACCATTTTAACCCCAAACCACACACAGGTCTTAAGACGTACAGGGTGCGGCAAAAAAGTGGCCCCTAAAGTTTTTCGCGGTTTTCTCAGCAACCGTTTTGAATTTTAATTTGAAATTTTACACATTTATTTACTGAAACACTCTACATTTAACTGCCAAGTAAAATTTGATTCTGTTGAAAAACGACGAAGTTACAGACTTTTTAACATGACCGCTTACCGATTTTTCAGCATTCAAAAATGTTCCGGCTACAACACCAATTTAATAACATCGTTGAAACTGTTAACACAGTTAAATATTGATCAGATGCCAAAATTCCATTGTCACTGTAAATGTTCAAAGTGTTCGCCGCCAGCTCCAAGCAACAACACCAGCCTCCAGTCGCCTTATTTGAGAAATCTTTAACAGCCTTGTCGATCGGTGCCTGTGGCAGGTTGCCCCAGATAACCTAAAGCGCTTCCTTGAGTTTGGCGCTTGTTTTCAGCTTTGTTTTAAGCTTGCAGTAAACCTCCAACATTGCACCCCATACGTGATAGTCCATTGGGTTTACATTCGACGAATTTGGAGGCCAATGGTCTTTTGTGATGATATCTGGACAGCTGGCCCGAAGCCAGTTCTGTGCGCAGTGCGGCGTTGCTCGCTGTGTGTGCTGACGAGCCGTCCTGCTGGAAGATGAATCCTGTGGGCAACTGGCGATTGCTTTAAAGGAAGGATAACTTAATGATAAATTTATACGTCATCGCACTCATTCGATCGTTGCATGTTTTTTTGCGTTTTTCACGCCGCGATTATCACACGACGTTCAAGTCGTTGATGCAGGAACCGGTCACCACGGCCTATAGACTCAAAATCGAGTCAAGTAACTAAGCATAATTTTGTTAACTTATTTTATTTAGGACAATAGCCTAATTAGAATATAATAGTGCAGCTCAAACGATAGTTATTATCAATTTGTAGTTAGCAGCTGAATAGTTTGAGTCAAACAATAGCGCTTAGTTAAATCACTTGTACAGTTACTGATCGCTCTGAGAAACTGCAGTTTTGAGTACGCCCTGTACTGTTGTCGTACCGGTCGATGCATGTCTTGATGCAAGCGTTTTACTGCAGATTGCGTTTTTTTCTTAACTATATACGGTGTTTCATAAAACAACCCATTTTTCTTTCTTTCATAATTTACTCAAATGATGACCAATTTACGTGAAATTTTTACCAATTGTAGCTGAAACAAATAATTATTTTGAATATTTCAACAAAATATGGCAGTTGATTAAATATTCTTCGCTAGTCGTGACGTATAACGCTTACTTCATAATATGTCATGGGTACAAACTTGCTGTAGTCTCAACTGGTGCTGTCGGTTGCACTCTGCTTCGATGGTGAACTTAATCTGGTTCGCTGACGAAAAATTTTTTATGTCAGCACTAAGCGACATAGGGACATGAAATCAGGCGTCTGGTAATCCAAAAACTCGACTATTTTGCAAGCTCGGTGTGCCAGTGCACTGTCTTGCTCGAAGTTCGAACATGTGAAAGTCTAACTATCCCACAGACACGTAAATGCGATTGCTTTGCACGTTTTTTGTAGCTGCAACTGCAAAACTTCAAGAATTTGTCACCATTAAACCAGGTTTTTCACCATCGGAGCAGGGTAACAAATAACAGCACCAGTTGAGACTATAGCAAGCTTGTACCCGTAACACATTATGGCATCAGCGGTACGTCACGACTAGCAAAAAATATTTAATCGACTATCATATTTTGTTCAAAAAGGCCCTATTTTGAATTAGTAGGCCTATTTCTTCAGCTACAACTGGTAAAAATTTCGTATAAATTGATTATCATTTGAGTAAATAATAAACGAAAGAAAAAGGGGTTGTTTTATGAAACACCGTGTAGCCTATATAGTTAAGAAAAAGAAACGCAATCTGCAGAAAGACGTTTGCATCAAGACATGCATCGACCGGTACGACAACAGGACAGGGCGTACTCAAGACTGCAGTTTCTCAGAGCGATGATCGATCAGTCACAGCCTGAGCGCTCACCGCGAGGCATTCCCGGAATGGGGTGTTTACACGATCCAGCATTCATCCAGCTAGCTGAAAGTTTTATGGTAATTATATAGAAGGACGGGCGGGTTGTAACCACACATTTAAATACTAATGATATTGGTGATATGCATATTGGAAAGCTTATATAATACGTAGGCTTATCAGCTGTGGGCTAAGCCTAAGCCCGCCTACGGCTTAGCCCACAGCTGATAGGCGGCGGGGTTCCATCAGGCCAGCTGGATGTTTGCTGGACGTTTCCTGGAACTTTGCTGGAAGTTTGCTGGATCGTGTAAACACCCTATAATCCAGTTCACGTCGGACGACAACAGCTACGACGACGACGATGACGTCGACTCTACGCCGTTAGTAGCTGCCACTGCCAGCGTCACCTCAGCTGCATGGCGTGATGGCAGACAGCGCCACAGCAAAGAACGATTTTGCTGTGTACTGTTTACGTGTCTAGCATAGTCTGTACTGTGAATCGGCCATTTTTACATAACATACCCTTTATTTCACTTTCTCTCATCTCATTTCTATTTTAAAAAAAAAACATTTTCAGTTCGTTTTAATTCTGAGCGCCAGATTAAACTGGCACCTTAATTTGCCTGTAATTTTTTCAGGCAAATTTCTATTGTATCGTATTCGTATATTTTTTTCATATCGTATGATCGTATCTGTTTTGCCAGTACGAGTTTATAGTTTATCGAATATGTGTTTACAACGTGTGACTATCTGCATACTGTGCAGCTAACGACCAGGCGAATTTCCGACTTGCAGTCGGCGATCGAAGGTTAAGACGTGTTCAAAGCGACAGAAACAAAATGAACTGAAATAACATGAGCTGAAATGAACGCCGCGCGCTGTGGCTTTCATTGCATTTTGCTTTATTTTAGTTCGTTTCGTTTCGTTTTATTTTAGGTTTAGTTCTTTCGCTTTGTGAGCTTTTTATATTTTTACTGTGCTTTGAATCTCGAATCAAAATGTTTGGTGAACCGTTGAAGTTTGCAACTGGGCAGACAAAATCAATTTGTTTAACGGACATTTTCGGTTTGAATTTGTGGCTGTTTCACGTGCTGTTCGTGTAGACAAATACGGTAGTCTGTAGTTTTTTTCTTCGTTCTATTTCAATGAAGACAAGCTATATCAATGACAGTGACAATGACAATGAGTTTATTAGCACACTTGCGGCTATAAAGATAGCCGACTAGCTAAATAACGGTGCAGTGCAAACAGTGAACAAAATAACAATAAACAGTCCATAAATGCAAAATAACACAGAACATGAGTGCAGAGAAGTATGTAAGTGCAAATGGCAACAATAATAGTCCATACAAAAAAACAAAGTTACGACTAGAATATTATAATTATAATTATTATAATTATAATTATATTTAGAATATTATAGGTGGAATTATGGAGGTGATTGGTATAAGTTACTGAGGGCGAAATTTACAAATGATTGAAACCTTTTTGTTCGTGAGGTTGGGCGAGGGAGAAGTGGTGGAACGTAGCCTGGAAGCTACAGAAGTGTTGCGAGGGGGCGGGAGGAGGTGATGTAAACATGAAGCCGGATTACACATTTTTGGAAGAAAAATCCGAAATATTCATCTCGCCTGTCTTTTACTGAGTTTATGTTAGCGACAAATAACAAGTTAGGATACGACATACCACGGGTAAAGGTGAAGATGATAATGTACTGCTCTCTATTGTATTGATTCCAACTGCTCAGTTTGCGCGCGAGTGATAGAGTAGTGCCAGACTGGGGAGGGACAAGTTTCTTACTCTAGAATTGGGCGGATTGCTGCCGTGCAAAATGTAGCAGTTGGTGTGGTGGTACACCTGCTCTCAGCTAGCATAGTCTAGTACTATATATAGTCTTTACTACGAACTAGAAGTAGCCTTATACGTAGGCCTACTGCAGTGGAATGGCCGTCATCATGCATCTGTTCTGACGCCGCGTGACGCTGTAGGAAGCAGTGAAGTAGTGAAAATGTGTTTACGACGTGTCATCTGCGGACAGTAACGCTGCGCAGCTGACAAACAGACGAACGATTTCTCAGCCAATATCAACGAATGAATCAGTGATAGAACAGCTAAGACGTGATCGACTCAAGTCGTAAAACGATATTCCACGTACAGTGTCGGTGTAAAGCCTACAGTGTACGTCCAACTTTCACGTGCCTGAGGGTGGTTATCCTACCCCGTTGAGCCATTTGTGCAAGTTCCGAATTCGTCCATTCCATCACCTATTTTCTCCTTCCTCTTTTTAAAATTTTCTTTCAATTTTCTCTTCATTTTCCCGTTTCTTTTCTGGGTCATTTCTCTAAAGTACAGCTATAAAGGTCTGGCACGGTAGCGAATATTGTATTTCAAATTCAATCAATCAGTCGTCTGAGTAATTAACAAGGACAAAAGTATTTTCATCAGAAACGAAATCGCTGATCGATGCTGCCACCAATTAACCTGGCGGATCATGAATCACCCGTTCTTCGTAAGTCGGAAGCAAGTGCATGTTTCAGCTTGGCGTTAGACCGCCAGATCTTTTCTTCTCATACGGTCTCCTCGGGTTAAACACCGATCTGACACAGTGTGTCATTGGAAACCATAAGTGTAGCTGCCAAATGGTATCTAACTCTGTTGAACAGTTCAAGCCTGAAAGATGCACGATTGTTTCAGACATACAGGCAAACCACGCTAGGGGAAAATGTGTAGCAATAGTCGGAATCGTTTGCAGCGGCAGCGACTCCACCTGAAACTTTTCTACTGGCTTAAGCCTAGCTCCCCCGGAGTCGTGTGAAACGGAATCCAGTCCAGGAAAATAATCGGGGAATATTATACAGATGTTAATATTCACCGGTCTATACACTAGTGCAGCTGCATATAGCGACTGGGCAACCAATCAAGTAGACAGACACATACACAACTGGCGATGTCGTTAATTACAATGGACGCAGGCAGACATAGGCCTACAGAGGAAAGACAGAAAGACCAGTATGCACGACGTAGCCTAGCAGTTGCTGGCGATGACAGTCATACTGACATCGGTACGGTATGCGCACGAAGACATTCCTAGACTGTACAGGCGCCGCGCCGACCCATGGGCGATGGGAGTGGTCGCCCCCACGCACGACCCCCACGACCAAAGCTTGCGAGGGCTACGCCCCACTCTTAGTTGCTTTTGATTCCGGGGTCTTTGTAGCCTTACAAGTTACACAATGAACCGGTTCGGCCTTAAAGTCTTTAATGCAAGTCCTCGTTTTATACATAGCCTATATCGGAACTGAACAGTAAAATACAACTCAAAATTGACATGAACGTGACAAGAGCTTTCAATTTTAGCTTCAGCATTTACTTAAAATTATTATAAGTTATATTGCCAAACAGTTTTCGGCACGTTTTACGAGACTTAACAGTGCGCTGTTTCGTCGCTTGTTGGCCTACAATCGACGCACTTAGGCCTACTATTTTTTACTTGGCTAGAAAACATTATTCACCACCCCTGCTAGCTGGATTAATTATAGCTGGATTTAGCTAGTAAAAACGGGGGAAGAGGCGAAAGAAGGAAAAACGAATTCACCCTTTACAGTGATTTGAGGAAGTTGGCGCCTATGCACTATTATTCGTTGCAGTGGCGTCGTAGGGTATGGGGCAACTGACCGCCAAAATTTTAGCTTCTCTGAAAATTTCGTTTAGTCGAAATTTTTTTCAAAAATGGGCTGGAGATCGCAGACATTGGGATAAGCTAATTTAAAGGCAGAATTATAATTTTGAGCGCCACCCACAATCTTCTTGCCTGTAGTGAATACACGAGGAGACGGTCGCGGCGATCGTTGCCACGACCGGTCGCTGCGACGATCGCCTCGTGTATTCAGTACATAAGTCGGAAATTTGCAACTTCTCGCCCCTCCCATTTTTTTTCGACGGACGACGCCGCTGGTCCGTTGTCACGCGTAGTAGCATACTGTCACTCATCGTCATCACAGTCACGTGACCACTGCCCTCCAGGCCGACTGTTTACACGTTCACACGCATTTATCCGCCCCTTTCTCCAGTTTTTCTACTGTTTCTTTAGGCCTACATGCGAGTTTTCTCCCCGCTAAAGTTCGCAGAGTCCCCGCATCTGAAACGTGATTGCTTAGACCTGTGTAAAATAAAACGCACAACATTTGCAAAATAATTTCGAATAGCCTACGGTTTGTTTCACGAATAGAGGGTGGGCCAAAAAAATGGCACAGTTTTTTGTATACCTCATAACTTCACCAAATATTAACCGATTTTCAAAATTCTTTTACTGTCAGAATCAGGAGACAATCTTATGACCGCGCGGTTAAACCGAAATTAAATTAATAAAGTTCTTTTTCTTTCTAGTTGTAGCTATACTGCACTTACAGCATTGGGCATTAGACAAGAAGTAGAACAAATTAGGGCTAACGTTTTTTTATTCAACGTTCTTAAACGTTTGTTTTTATTTCTGCTACGTTTTTTACGTTTTTAACGTTGTTTATTAACTTCTAGAACGTTTTTTTTACATTTATGGTTTTACGTGTAACTACTAAGGCCTTAGTTCCAGTTTGCCGTCGACGCCTGAGTTGCTGGTTGCTGAGCCGCCAATTATGGCAAATAAATCTGCACGCCAGATAAAGTCTTATGCGGCAATTTTGGGGGATAGTAGCCTGCGTATCTTATTGCCTAGAAATTAGAAATTGCAGAATTTGCCCATCACTGAACGAAGAGTCCCAGCTGCAGTATTATAATGTTCAGCGCATCACGTATTTGCAATGCAATGCAATGATACTCATAGTAATTACGTCGTCTGCTGTCTGTGGGCCTAGCACGCGGCAACTTCGCTGATTACATTGCACGACTAATAGGTCCGGGTCAGTTACCTTACCGTGTAGCCTATACAAACAGCCGATCTCTCTACTTACAGGTATTATTAACTTTTGGCCTATTATTATTATTATTATTATTATTATTAACATCGTATACACTGAGTACAGTATAAGCCCAAAACATATCTAAAAGCATACAATAAAGTGTGTACAAACATAAAACAAATACAGTATTTATAATAAAAGTAGCTACTATAGCTAGGCAGAAAACAAAGACAACTGATGTTGGCTTAATTCTGTACTCTGTAGTATACACACAGTGCAGAGAATATAAAATCGACTCTGTCTTTTTGCATAGCCAGCTATGCATATCAGCTACGTGTTTTTGTCACGGTTTTTACAATCGTATATAATGTTGTTTTTACATTAGCTTAATAGCCTTGATCTTAACAAGTATTTTAACGTTGCTTTTAATACATATATTAACTGCTTTTAACTAATTTTAACCACGTATGGCACTGAATGGTCTATTTTGTGCTGATGTGCCGTTAAGAAACTACTCACTCACTGTCACGGCTGGTATAAGTGGCATATTCAAAGGGGAAAAGACAATAATACAACATAATATCCGATTTTTTGTGTTTTTAAAAGTGGGCAAATTTGCCTCCTTCATTGAACATTTAGGCCTAAACGCTACAAGGCTTTTTTCAGATTCAGCAGGTGAGGCCCCTTCCCTTACTTCAAACACGAAGACTTTGTCTTTGGATCCTTCAGAGGGCTCCGGTCAACCTCCCCCCCGTTAAGGTCTATGGCTCTAGGTTCGCTGTCCGCGCGCTCGCCAGCTGGATGCTGCATAAATATTTACAAATGGTGCATGCAGTCCTAAAAACGGGGGACGCTGTGCCGTTATCTAGCAACGTGCGTTAACTTTTGCACATTTCGCGCACTTTCTTTTGAGGCTGTAGCATATCGAATGCGATGTATGTTATAGGTGGCTGAAAATGCGTCATAATGCCTAGATCTGGCAAGTTTGATGTCATCGATGACTCGGCGGGTCATGTGGCCGAAAATCAACCAATCAGGAAGTCACTTCTCCACTTCCGGCCTGCAGAAAAACTATTTCGCCGCGCGACCACCAAACCATCGACTCTTGAAGAGAAGACTTCCCGTGGAATATCTACTTCAGATGGCACCGGTACAGAAACTATCAATGAAAACAGTTCATCTGCTGTTAGCTCCAGTGAAATTAGCATGGTTGCGTCCGAATCAGCAGTTTTATCTAAAAGCGGGCCAGAATTTCAACCGGAAGTACAATACCGCCAAGTTCAGTCGTTTACGCAACGTCAAAAGTCTCCCCCTCAAATCGCTCCCCTAGGTCAAACAAGTGCGACAAAGGTCAATAGGGTCAAGGACGTGGTCGTGTGCCAGAGTCAACCCGCAGTTGTATCCAAAAGCGGACCGGAGTTATTTCAACAACCGGAAGTAAAATGCCGCAGTCAAGTTCAGTCAAGGTTTGAGCCAAGCGGCAGTTTGCGAGATCGCTGGCGAATGCTGAACGACGAATTCAAACAGTTATATCAGCAACGTAATGGCTCGAACGCTCCTACCGAAACCACCGGTGACCTTTTTCAAGGTCAAACGACTGTTCCCAAGATTAACAGGTATGTTGGTCATGATTTTAGTGATTATTATATTGTACGAGAACATTTTGATTTAGCCCTTTTTTCATATTTACGTTACATTCTTATCAGCGGTCATAATATGGCGCCCCGTGCTACGAATAGGCGGCTCCGAGGCAAGTTTTGCAATATGATAAAAGTACGATATGATAGGATTGTGTCTTCATATTGTTGTATTTCAGTTTTGTAATTTCTATAGGCTCTGAGTCTAGTTGTCTTGTAGGCCTATTTCGTTTTAACGTTTTTAAGCGGCTGTCCTCATAGATCGTATTATGGCCCTTACCGGTCCGTCTGTCCGTTTCTCTGTCTGTCTTGTACAAATTTTTAACTCGTAAAAAGCGCAGAAAGCCCACTATTGCTGCGAATGTCCCCCGGGTGGGCACGAATATACAACTTTATTATTTTTAGCCCAAAAGATCAGAGGTTAAGGAAATGGCCGCATAATAACGTCGGCACTGGACTGACACAGATTTTTATTATAATTTTTTATCGAGTTTTTTATTGTGAATAAGCCGCCTAAGCATGTGCGTTTGACACAATGTTATGTTTAATAAACTGCTTATTTACTTACTTACTCGCTTGCTTATTTGCCTAGCAGTTTTTCTGTGAAAGCATCATGCTGGTGGTTATTTGTACTGTATCCGAAAATGTGTTATACTGTCGGATATGAGTTTTTTTTTATTTTGCTGATATGTTTAAACTGACTGGAAAACTGACAGCAATATCAATCCCTTTCGATCACCAGCCTACATTTTACAATATAAGTTAGGCTACGAGTACCTGATAAAGCGCTACTTTCAGAAGTGTAGTATTTAAATGACGTCAATCAACAAAATATAATTATTACATTCAGTGTTTTTTAATGTTTCAAAATAAAAAGTATGTCTATCTTATGCAGGTTCACGGATGTTGATCGACGTTTCAGCAAAGTCAGTCGTGCTGTGGGTAACATGCATGCCAGACATTTACATCACAATAATTCTGCATCCGGTCGCCTTTCACCGCAAGTGACGTCATCAAACCTGACTTCCGGTGTGTGTAACAGAGGGGGACGTGAGGGAGTAACGGAAGCATCGGTACCGGAAGCGGATTATTGTTCGTCTACTCATCGCCAGAGGTCGCTATCGAAGAAACGAGGGGTACATTATTTGCCGTCTGGCCCGTCTGCATCTCCCACACAGCTGGTAGGCTGGTACCAAACTACAAATGGACAGTCCATGGACCGGAAACCGAGTTCTAGCTGCGTGTATAATCGACATCCGGTGCGAAGCGAGAAGTGTATAGGCAGAAAGCAGACTGATCAGAATTCAGTGCCGCCGTTTGGCGAATACGAATATAAAACAACGACGACTTGCAAACACTGCGGCAAGATAGTATTGACAACAGATGACGAAAAAGAAGATGGTGGTTGTAATGACGATGAAGATAAACAACCACCTTTTAGAACGGTAATAACAGCCATAATGCTAAGACTTCTAACTTAAAGATTATGGCAGTAAATACGTTATTTTATTGTAGTTTAGTGGAAAAATTCGCGCTTTACAAAATTAGAGCCTACACGCAATGACGCATTATTTTTTTCAGTTACTCTTGACCTCTGACAAGCCTTTTACCTTTTAAGCACACCGCTTAATTTTGTTTTAAAAACGTTCACACAAATTTTGTTAGGTTTTCTAAGACTTTCTATTTTTCAGTTAGGCCTATGAGCTCGTACTGGACAGATAGAAACATGAACAGTCAGGAAAGACCATAAAGCGACCTACTAGGTGGATTGGATGGTCGTATAATGAAGCTTTTTTAGTTGCAAAAAAATCCTTTGCATTTCTAAGGTTTATTTTAGGGTTATTTTGCTGAATACCTGTAACTGTGCCAAAAACGTCTTAGCATAGGCCCGTGTTTAATGGTTTACTAGCCTATTTTATGCATAACCCCGACGTAACTAAACATATCTGTATGTCGCATGTATTGCACAGAAGTCATCACGCGGTGCGGAACTCGATGACGTCACAGTCCAAGATGGCGACGTACGGCGGCAGTCCGCCGTTTTGATGACACCACTGCCTCGGGCTCAGGCGCGGCAATCGTGGACTCAGGCGCAACTGATATCCGATCACAGAAAAATGTCGCAAAAGAAAAAGCTTTGCAAAGAGCGAAAACTGCAAAATAAAGAAGAAAGTTGGAACCAAGATGGCTTCGCGAGCTTAGATCCCAGACCGCTGCGTCGACGATGTTCTTGTGGATGCGACCCGAGCCCAACTCTGACCACCGGAAGCAGTTATGGCAGCAGACCGAAAGTAGAAGTAGCGGGGCGCGGGTCACGTGACTGCGGCGGTTGGTGCTACGGCTGCTGTCGAAAACTGACGAATAGAACGAGACAGACAGACTCGAGCCTTTCTGGCACCGGATACAGTTATGGCGGAGAAAATGAAGTAGAAATAACAAGATCACGTGACGACATAGCGGCAGTACAATTAATTCCGGGGTCACGTGACGGCGTTGTGCCCGGAAACACACACGCTTCCACCGGAAACACCATTGGCATGCAACCGGAAGTAGAAACAGAGCCTCGGGAGTCTCGTGACGGTCAGAATATTGCGGCCCGCGTGTCAAGGGTCAAACCGGCGATTGAAATGAACAGGCAACAAATACTACAAGTCTACGTGCTCAACGACAACCGTGGCGGTAGAGGTGACGTCAGAGATCACGTGACCTCAAAGCTGCCAGGACCTGCTGTCACAGCTGCTGCCAAGCGCCGTGCGATGTCTCAGTTCCGTCGCATCCTACCAATCAGCTTCGCCGCAGCTTCAAAGTCTGCGTTGACGTCAGATTCCACTAGCCCGGATGTCGTGAATTCAGAAGCGGTTTCGTCGTTTTATCGGCGACGGAATTTTCAGCCATTTCCGACCTCAGAACAAACTCATTCATCGAAGAGATCAGAAACTACTGAAAGCTCTCCGTTTTACCAAGATAAACCTTCTCAATCAGGCATAGTATCTCTTCACCCGGTCAATACTTATCAGCCGTATTACATCTGTTCCGCCTCGGTGGACCGAAAACGTGGTATCGTCGCAGCGTCTAAAAGGTCGACTTCGCACAGGAAACCGATAACATTATATAGCAGTAGTGATGCCAGCGGCAAGATAGGGCTACGTGGAGCTCATGTCGTGCGGGCAACGGCTTCGCTGGACCGTGGGAACTTTCAGTGTTTTCGGAAGAACCGAAATTTTACAGGAACGACGGCAGGCGCTGGCGACGACGAAGGGAAAGAAAGAGTAATGTTGTCTGAGACAGTTGACGATGATCTCGGTGAGCTATATGTGGCTGAGGCGCGCGGTAGAACGAAACAACGAAAAGCGAGTGATGTTCACATCATCACGCCTGGATCTGACGGCGTTCTCTCGGGCGTTGATTATCGGTAAGGCCCAATGTAATTCACGATTACACGGACGTGACACGATCCGTGTAATTGGCAGCGGCATCGTGGTTTAAAAAAGTAGGCAGGGCAGGAAATAGTAATTCTTCGACAAACACTAAAAATTATCGACGGAATTCCAACAAGCAACGGCAAATTTTAGACAGAGGAGATTATGTATGCTTTAAGTTACAATTTTAAACCTTAGTTTTTGCAGAATGAAGGTTTTTAGCTTCAAGTTTTGCATTTTAAAAAGAAAATTTGTAACTAGAAGATTTTCAGACAATTTTCAGATAACCTAAATGCATTTTTGTATTTTCCGCTGTGTAGATTTCTAGGTAATTTTCTTGATGTTTATTACACATTTTTGGTAACTGGAGCAAAACGTAAGCCTACTATGCATTGTAGGCTGTAGGCCTAGCAAAAATACGACAACAATAATAAATATTCAGGCCGTTTTTACTTTCGTTGTGATTTGCGTGTATTTTTTGTTCTTTTTTTCCAAAAAGACCATGTCATTTGCATTTTTCTTTGGTGAAATAGAGTGGGCGTTGATCATCGGCGTAAATTTTACGATTCCTCGCGGGTGAGAGCAGCTGCTCGTGCGCCTATCGATTGCGATCTGAGACGGCGTCGGCTGCGTCAGTCATCAAGTCTGGAACGTCCTGGAAGAGCTGCCGTCAGCTGGCAGGATTCAGCACTCTGTCGATTCGCCGGTAAGTCAGTAAAGTATATAAGCATAGGTTTTAACACGGTCTGCAGTGTATTATGCGCGTGTAACTCTAATACTGTAGACCGTGTTATTTCACGGCCGTGATCGATGCTATCAGTCGTCACGTTTAAGTGAAGTAAGGGGATGAACAAGAAATTTGAGCTAATGTTCACAAGACGCGCGAAAGCCTATAGCAGTTCCGGTTCAGTAGTATAGCTGAAAATTGGGGTGTTTACGCTAAGTTAATATACAAATACCAAATTTTCTATGTGGATCGTATAACGATAGTAGCGCGGCGCCACCTTGTAAATGATATAGACTTGTGTCGCAGCCCGAAATCGCCAAAAAAATCCATAAAATCCTCTATTTTAGCGTTCACGGTCATTCAAGGTCATTGAATTTGGCGTTAATCAAGAGCCAGTGTACGACTTTTTATTATTGAGTAATAGTAACCTAGGTCCTATCTCGCACCGTTATTGAGATAGAGCGACGTATTGGCCGAAAATCGCAAATTTTGCCCACCCCCTCTTATTTAGCGCTTTCGTTCTGGGTGACCTTCGAATTTATAGAAAATCTTTACGGTTTCTGAAACTAGAGTCTTCCAGGCAGCCGTCGGTAAAGATTTGGTGATCCAATCTTGCACCGTTGTTGACTGATCGACCCGTGTGACAGACAGACAGACGGACAGACGGAGAGAATTGCGATGGCTAAGACGCGCTGAAAGGGGGACGCTGAAATCGCGAGACCTGACATCGCGAGACTGGACAACGTGAGACCGTGTAGCAAGGGTGGACATCGCTTGACCTGACATCGCGAGATCATGTAGTTTAAGCACTAGATCAAACAGCGATTGAACAGAGGGACTGAATAGTTCTTGACGGATTATTACTGCTGAGTAGAAATCGGAAAACTGTCCGTTGACAACTAAAATGACCGGCTGAGTAGGAATGCGAAAATGTTGGCTGTTGCGGCTAAAGTTGACTAAAAACCGTCGTCTCCAGTTTCTGCATGCGGTTGATCATTCAGTCGGTGCTCATACGGAATCTTTACAGCCGCGTGACGACAACAGCAGCAGCAGCGAAGACGAGGCCAGTCAGGCGCCCGTGCCAGCAGTGACGACTTCAACTGCGTCGGAATCGTCAGCTGCATCAACCTCTGCCGACTGCTGCGAAGTGTGCCTCGTGGCGCCACGTGCTGGCTTCGCATGCGCGCTTCTGTGAACCGTGTGCCATGCGTGTGTCAGAAATGGCTGCGGGATGCC
>Ga0209367_1001650_pt1 | contig 27996 bp, 18 predicted proteins | sample WorMetLIZISLAND2_FD_187412 | JGI IMG/M metagenome (GOLD analysis project Ga0209367, IMG submission 187412) | Marine gutless worms symbiont microbial communities from Max Planck institute for Marine Microbiology, Germany - Olavius geniculatus... ...
AAGAAATGATCTGTCTGATAATATATGCACAGCAATAGACCTAATTGGCCGCATATACTGACGACATGTTAATAGCTGTAGACCTATAGCTATTAACATGTCGTCAGTATATGCGGCCAATTAGGTCTATTGCTGTGCATATATTATCAGACAGATCATTTCTTGGGAGAGTCTGGAAATATTAGAGAATTCTCAGCAGTGTATATATATTGTATATGTATACAACTATAGGCCTATATGTATACTATAATGCTATATGCAGGCAGTATAATATCTCAGCCAAACACTTATACGATCACACGGCTAGCCAGCCTCGGGCCAGCTTAAAAACAAGGAATGCCAAAAACACGATGCACCTGTTTATAGTGAGTGCCTAATGGACGGTGCTATAGCATAAACAGGACGATGACTTTCTTGTATTCACGGAGGGATATCGGTCCACTTCGTAAGTCCCCCTATTCCACAAGTCCGTTGTTTTGCCGCCGACCCAGTAGACCGCATTATGATCTTGTCCGTTTGTCCGTCCGTTTGCCCGTATGCCACTCTGTCCGTCTGTCTCGTATGGACTCCCAACTCGAGCACAAAACAGTGCAGAAAACCAAAATTACTGAGGAATGGACGTCCCCACAACTGGAACAACGGTATGCCAATTTTCAGCTCAAAATGGCAAAGATTAGGGGTTAATGTACAGTGAGTGATTAGCACGCCGCTTCTTTACTCCAGAGCTGGAGAACGTTCAGAGCAATCTTGCTTTTTGTACGCGTGTTGATGTCCAGCAGAGAGCCCTGCATACGGAACAGAAAACAGACGGACGGACGGACAGACAGACGAGCAAAACCCGTAATGCGGCCTATTAGAACGGCCGCATGACGTCACTGTGAGTCGTCACTCGAAAGATAGGCCCACCTGCAGAGGTGCTAAAATGCACCGCGTGACACCGTTACGTACATAAGCATTAGCTGATGATCATATGCTCGCCGATGCACGTTAAACGGGCACCGTTTATAACGGCCGGTGACGCTGCTCTTAAACGCACACCGTCTATATTACGAGCGTCTGGACAATGGTCCCATACCCCGGCTAACTGTCATATATTCATTCATTCATTCAGAGAGCGTCCATCCCCTGTGTGACAGACGGCATACCGGGTGGTCCGTGAAAAAGAAAGTCTCTAACATTCCTACATTCATAACTTCGTCACATATTAACCGATTTCAAAAAATCTTTCACCTGCCACATCAGCGTTAAACGTGAAACACGCTAACCGTCGCGTCAGCAGCTGCAGCTGTAAAATATACTTGTAAGTTGTGACTTGATATTGATTGACTGATTGACTACTTATTCTAGAAATGACCTGGTGACTGACTATATTTCACAAGGTAGTGTAGCGACACGGAGTATACAGGTAAAACATATAAAATTTAATATATATCTAACGCAGTTCTGACGACAAATAAGAAGCCAGCTGTTGCTAGGACAGCCGACCGTACTGGTTGCCAGTGATCTTCAAGGTCATCTAAATCAATGAGCTTCGTGTAATCTGAAAGTGCATATGCCACTTTCTATTAGCGATTAATAGTAACTTTGGCCTTATCTCTCACTGTTTCCGAGATACGGTCACTTATAACTTAAAACTTTCCATTGAAAATTGCGGCCAAACCGCTGCAGATGGAGACATGGTCATTATTGAATGACAGCCCATAGCAAGTCGCCAGCGCCCTATCTAATGGTACCATCGCCGACCCCCTATGACTTACTGTTTAGCCACAATACATCTGTGACAGACGACGACGACAGACGGACGGACAGACAGACGCCAGACGACAACTAGTAGCATAATAAGTACGGTCGGCTAAAAAATCAGAAGCTTATCTGGTCACTCTGTATGAGCTATAGAGGGCGTCATATAGGTATGTGATATAAGCAATGCATGCACGGGTTATGGGCAAATAATTAGTTCAACCGTGTTGACTGCCAGCCATAAACCAGTCCACAGCGCCGCCGCACTAGAGACTAGTTCATATGCCAATGTGTCATTGTCATATCATTTATGAAGTGAGTATATAGTGAATAGTGTAGCTGAGATTGCAGCAGACCATGTCATACTTGGTACACACGCAGGTAGTACAGTATATAGGCCGAGAGTGCATTGCCGGCGAAACGACTGCGGCATCATAGATTTACTGCAGCAAATCGAACGCCATAGCAAAGGTGACAACTGCTTACATTTCAATGGGACGTTTATGGCTTATCCCGTGCATACATCGCGAGTTCTGCTTAGCATAAGTGGCCCACTTGCTAAGTTGGCACTCGCATTAGAGCGAGTCAGACTTCTTGCCCATTCAATAATTAATCTGAGAACAGGTTCAAGACGTTTCGTCCCCAATGCAGCCTCTAGTCATTGGATTTACCAATTACCGGACAAAACTGCCAGCTATCCTGACTGAAAAGAAATTTCGGTTCCATTCTCGAGATAAAGAGACGGACAGAATATAGACGTATACTATTGCAGAATAACCGTCACATGGCGAATTGTCAAAGTACAGAACTAAAACAGTTTTCATGCTAAATCCGGTGCTAAATATTCTTACTTGCAGAACGAGAGTGCAATGACTTTCAGTATTAACACAAGAAATATCACATTCGGTGGCGTACAACTGCCGTTCAAAGTCTCGAAAGTGCTCTAAAGTCCGGCCTAGACCCACAGGCTCTGTTTGCTGCATGAAGCGAATGTCCAAACTAGCGCAGCATTCACGATGTCATGACGGTGATAATACAGGGTGGTCCAAAAAAACGGCACAAAGGTTATGGCACCATAATTTTGCAACAGTACATCACAGAGTCATGCGGTTTTCAGCAAAATGTTCTGAAAGAAATTCTTTACATGACTAAAGTCATTGTTTAAATACAGCAATTAAATATTCTTTGTTTTACCGCTAACAAGTGAACTATTGAAAAACAGAATTACCTTCAATGTACCTTGGTCCATAAAAACATGCCACTATTATTTTTTTCAATAGCTCCGTGAAACATTGGCCGATTTTAATAATTTTTGACACGCAACATTAAAAAGAAACTTGACGCAAAGGTCTTTAGTTTTGGCCACCTCGCCTTAAGGCTGTCGCTACATTACCGTGTGAAATGCAGAAGTCGCTGTTTGGCCATTGACAACAATGAATTCCTATCGGGTAGCATATGCATTGGCTCAGAAATTATAAACTAAATAGCGACAAACGCAATTAGCAATTATTATCACTCAAAAAATTACACGTATCACACCACATCATCTTTATTTCAGCATGTGCTCAAAATGTCCTTCTGCAGCACAAACGCAAGCGGTAGACGTTGACACCATTTGCCAACAGCACGTTCAGTAACTGCATGACTCAAGCAGCTCACTCGCTGTTGATGTATCACTTTAGTTTGTCGACTTAAAATTTTAAAATAAAGATGAAGCAACAAATTTTCAATAATTTTGCGGTCTCAGTAATTTTCTGAGCTGACACATGCACTGCCCAGTATGAATTCATTGTTGTCAATGGTCAAAATACGACTTCTGCATTTCACAAGGTAGTGTAGTGACAACCTTAGGGCGAGGTGGCCAAAACTGCAGTCATTTACGTCAAGTTTGTTTTTAATGTCGCGTGCCAAAAATAATTAAAATCGGCCAATGTTGAAAGGAGCTATTGAAAAAATAAAAGTGGCACGTTTTTATGGACCGCTGTGTCGAGAGTAATACTGTTTTTGCATAGTTCAATTGCCACTGGCAATAACAAAGAATATTTAACAGCTATATTCAAATACTGACTTCAGTCATGTAAAGAATTTCTTTCGAAACATTTTGCTGAAAACCGCATGAATCTATGACGTACGGTTGCAAAATTATGGTGTCATTAACTTCGCCGTTTTTTGGACCACCCTGTATAAGGCAATCGCCGTTAACAACGTGCTGTGCTAGGCGCCTATACCATAATAATAACAATATAATAATAACAATATAATAATAACAATAATAACCATCGTCGTCAAAAACTTGTCACTGTCATCATCATCATCGTCGTTAGCAGCAGCAGCAGCATATCCTGGGGGCATCATTAAGATTTTTGCAGCCAGTGGTGACCTGACTCCAATATCAGTAGCTATATAAACGCACAACCATATGGGCCTATGCATACTGCAAATGACAAAAACCAGTTGACTGCAAAGTGACAAGGTCACTGGTAACTGAACAGAAATCAACTGATTTTTTTGTGTTTTCATGACTCTATGAAATTTCCTGACTTTATTTGCGGTTATGCGAAAAAAAACACTTCCAAAACTGTTTGGCGTTTCACTTCACATGGCGATAACCACTTATACAAAACGTACTTATGCAGAAATGTTTTACAAATAATACATCAAAAGATATTTTTGCAGGACTGATCATGGCTTGAAGATAATAGGTGTCGTTATATATTATAAAGCATTCGCAAAAATGTCACAGACGCGGCTACATGTAAGACACTTTGCTCGACAGCGGTCTGCAGCGACCTTTGAAACAGTTTTTGCAAATATTTTAGCATAAAACGTTTTTCCGCGTTGGTTTTGGTAAAAATAAAACAAAAAAACATGAGCAAAACACATTCTTTTCAAATGCTTCGCGTTCTGCGCATAACCACGAACTCGCTTTCTAATGAACCAGCCAATATGTAACTAGCCAACAAATATCGTATTATGTGATTTGTGATTTGTGTCATATTTTAAAGGTGCGTACAGAACGACATGTAGTTCATTACTGCTAGCCCACTGGTCAGTCCAGTTCAGTTCAGTTCAGTTATGCCGCTCTGTAGGCGCCTTAAAGCGCGGCATATCGTCACCTCACTAACTGTGACACAACGTCCGGAGGCATAATATATGCACAGCTACACAGACTCCAAGTGATTGCACATTGCAGTGACATTGTATGCATCGCACCGGCCTGGCCTGCGTATTTGTCACGCTATAATAATGGGTTAATTACGTGCACTAATGCCATGCCACTGCATGCTCTTTGCTATAGGTCACAGATCAGTTCAGTTACGTGCTGTACCTTAGCAAAACATTATAGGCCTTTGTACATGAAAGAATACTGCGTGTGCATATGACACGGCGTGATACATCGATAGCAGTTTGTGGATCTATAAGCAAGCACCGTGCATAGACAGGAAAGTCCGTCATTGCAGACGGCATACCTTTAACAAGCGTAGTGTGGCTGATTGGGGCGATGCTAGCTGCAGACAACAACGCGTGTCCAATTGTTCACTGACGTGGGGCAATGGATGGCCGCATAGTGCGCTGCGGTATCACTAGCTCATGCCAATCAGCTGCCAGTTCCGAGATTGTAAAGCGCGCAAATCTTCTGACTGACGTAAGAAGCGCTATAGCAAGTACCGGACCTTTAACTTTTAATTCCAACCGTTTCCGTTACCATTTCATACCGACTGACTACTCATGTTGCCCTTATGATCAAAACAGAAGACTACAAAAAATATAAGCTAATGCTCATGAGACGCGCGAGAGCATATAACAGTTCCTCTTCGCAGATAATCTTGGTCTATCTCCATCCATTTCGTTGCAATTCACTCTTTTGCAGCCAAAACTTGCTATCAAGGTCAATCAAGGTCATCAATGTTGACAATCTTAAGAAGCTCGTCGCCAGTGCTTGTTATGTTAAGCACCATGTCTATGCCTATCTGCAACAATTTTCACGCTAGACAAGCCAACAGCAGATAAATAACCACCGTTTAGAGGGGTACCCCTATTTGACACTCGCGTGAGCAGGCTTCCTTGATCCTAAAGGGTCTGAACTTGAATTACTAAAATCTACATTCAATGCTAAAACTTTCATACGCAGATTGTCTTAGTCTATCTCCAGCCATTTCGGTGCAATTCACTCTTGAAATGCGTGTCGCAGTCCGAAATCGCGAAAAATTCACTAAAACCCCCTATTTTGGGGGTTCAAGATCATTCAAGATCATCGATGTTGTTATGATAAGCAGCATGTGTGTGCCTATCTGCAGCCATTTTCATGTTAGAAGAGCCAATAACGGTATAATAACGCTTTTTAAGGGGAGTGCCCTCTTTCTCCCCCTCGTTCGTGGGGACCCCCTTCACCCAGTAACATGAAATTTTGTCACAAAATACTAGAGACTCTAAGCTATCATATGGTGAAAACCACAAGTCTCTATCTCACCTGGGCTCCGATCGGTACCGGGTTGTGACAGACAGACGGACGGACAGACGGACAGACAGAATTACCATAGCTAATACGCGCTATAGCTCTCGCGCGTAAAAATGACCTCAAGAAGAACAGAACCGAGACCGAGCTTTACGGCCACAGGACCAAGACCATTCCGTGCATGGCCACATTTCTTACACGGCCACACCAAAGCAAACCGTCCACTAAGCAAGCATACAGGGCACGTGCTTGTGAACTGTGATGGTGAACTATGAAGACGTGACGGCTAGCGCGACATTGCGCGTATTTGACCGACTGCTGGACCGTAAACATTTAGGCCAGGATTAATCTTCACGTGTCAACAGAAGGTACACGCACGACAGGTTACACCATTGTCCGGTTGATGCACATACCGGTGACCTGACCGCTCAACTTCCGCCAGAGGGCGCTACTAGGTAGACCTCGTGTGGTGATTTGCTGCAGCGGTACCGTTAAAGCATTAGTCTTTAAAAATGAAGTTATACTCTCAATGTTTGAATTGTGAAAAATTAGCTGGAGGGTTGAACTTTTCGACGGTTGGAGCCCGACCAAAACTGTGATGTAAATCGTATGCATATAGTATATAGCTGATTCCCAGTACATAATTTGGCAGTGTGTTAGGAGGGAGGCAGTCGCCAGTTGGGGGTTCAACCCCCCCCCCGGCAATTCAAACACTGGACTTACTCTACGCCGGGCCCGGTTACATGGGATAGATCACTATCTGCGGACAGGTAAACCATGCTGGCAGGATATACGTATAATCAACCGTCCAGCTAAACTCAGCCTTCCATCCCAACGGGGTAGGTAAATCGAGTACTATCTTGCTTGACACAGCAATTACATAGGCCTACCTGACGTCTCCGTGACTTCTGGATAATTCGCTGACACTCTCTGGTTTTCTATAGACAAGTGGTCACTGTTCACCGTGATTAAATACTCTCTCTACACCTTGGTCAAGACTCTATGGGATACGTCTAGCTAAGGCGGGGACGCTAAAGCCACGCCACATAATACTGCACTACGGGGGAGGGTGGTGACAAGGGATTGAATGGGGAATGGGTAAGCACGGGGTTTAGAGATGAGTAGACACCCGCGGGGTCAAGGAACGCACATCAATGTCACACGACAGGCTTTGACAATGAATGAGATAAATGCATGAATGAATGAATCGATGAATGTCCAGAGAGATCAAAGTAGGTCTTTACCTTATACAGAGAGATATTCTTCAATCAATTTACACCTGACAGCATAAACAGTCCACTAGATCTCCCTCTATTTGTCTATTTATAACAGTGTACAGAAGTTTAATTTGCAACTACTATATACTATACATGCATGCAGCTATCTAAAGAATAAAAGGCAAAGCTAAAGATCATACACCTTCCTATAAAACCATGATGTATTAGCGAGCAATACCCTAAAAAAGTTACATATTTGGCTATGGACAGTGTCAAGTCTTAGTTTGCTGCCATGCGGTGTTGGGCCCGCAAAGTCGTCGCAAAATGTTATCCATAAGTACGTCAGTGACAGTTTTTAGTAGGAAAAAAGTAAGACACTGTGAGATGTTTTATTTTACACGCAGGCATCGCAGCCCAATGCCCATGATGCACGTTGTAAACTTGGGGTGGCCTATCTGTTATACATGCACGTAGAATGAATGAAGTATACGGGCCGCAAGTGACGTCATTCACAGCCCCAAGGCATGAGACAAAACCAAAGAAGCACACACAGACGTACAGAGAGAAACAGAGCAAGAGAGAGAGAGAGAGAGACAGACAGACAGACACACACACACACAGACACACATGCTGCGGGGATGTGCACCTCAATTCACAAAAATGTCACGTACGTACTAGTACGGCGCGCTGTATTCATTATAATGCATATACACTCACTGACAATACTCTCACGACTTTAAGTCACCTATCACCGTCATGACGACGACAATAATAATAATTACAGCGTTATAATTCACCATGCTGTACTTTTTATACCTATTCTCGCTCTCTAATCTGTCGACGCCGTCTGGAGCCATACATCAGTTATGAAGTTTATATGCTCGCTTCAAAAGAAAAAAAATTAGATCGCTACATCCAAGGCGGCAAAAAACTGCAACAGTATTAATAAAACAGGGAAATATATTTTCGTAATAACTTTATGTGCGCTTCGCTTGCGTTCAGCTGACAAACGACACTAATTTATTGTACCTCGTCCTCAACTCAACACATACGACCGACCGAGGGGTGAGCTGCTGCTTGAATCAATAATTTCCCCAAGAAACGCTGGCCATTTTCAGGCCAGTCGTGTATGATCCTTTCCATCAAGGAAGAAAAAACACAATGTTCAAAAACAAATTAAAGAAAGTTAAAAAGTTAAAAGTTTCCTCGCTGCTTTCTCGTTTCTTTATGTGAACCCATCGCAGAGCTACCCTGCGTCACCTGCCATATGGAATAACAGTGTTAACTGCCGCCCAACACAGGTGAATGCGTTCCGCCCTAAACCCAGCCAGACAGGCCAGTAGCCTACTGGACTTACCTACTCCACAAGGATAGAAGGCTGAGTTGACCCTGACGTTGGTTATATGCCGAAATGGTTCACCTGTCCATCGAGAGTCACCCACCCAAGTAGTAACCACTTGATAGTGACCTGGCCGGGAGTCGAACCCAGAATCTCTCTCGATCCCAAGTCCGACACCCTAGCTACCGTTATGCTTCCAAGCCACCGTCGCCATGAGACCAGATGGCCGGTTGTAGGCGTACACAATTGGATGGGGGGGGGCGGAAATGGTCAGTACAGGTGCATAGACTGACCGGAAGTAGAAGTAGCTGGTCAAGCGTCTGTGGTTGGGAGGGCGACGGCGTGGAACGACGTCGAAGTTGACAGAACTGCACGAACTCGCAATCCGACCTCGTCAGTCGGCGCAACACCCTACACAGTACACAGCGTCACCTGCCATACTGGATCATAAACTCTCGTACGAATACATGTACCCAACTTCTGCATTTTATTGCATTGCCATCAAAAACAAGTACTGTCACTACTGTGCCTCTCATTGCTTCCCAAACTAGGTTAGCTTGCTGGTTGATTTCTGGCTCGCTACACGGAAAAATGAATAAGCTAAACGAAGTCGATGATCGAGGTAACGACAATTTCCACAGGATTTTCCTGAACAGTGCCGTATTGAGTAACTAGATTGGTGTTCCCAAGGTACTGAATTTTCATCTTGGCCCAGATAATGGTCAAGCCAGGAAGTGTAGCCTGGTATCAAAAGAAAACATGTACATTGTGTATCAAATCTATAACAGTTTACTTAACACATGCTTTGACACCATTTAAATTAAATCTCTGCAAGCAGATAACCGTACGTAAGCCATCTCGGTATATAACCAACCAACCGGGGCAGGTAAATCTGTGATCCCATAGCGCTGCTCCACAGCTCTGAGATAACGGGTTCTCACAAAAACCTATATACACACGTACCTTTAACCTTCTAACCTTTGTTAAATGCGGTCACAAAATCGTACAGAAACGGAGCGACGGTGGGGGGGGCAAACTACAAGTTGCACCCTGCGAGGTCTCCAAAAATTTACGTTGCAAAGAAAGTCGTAATCGACCAACCTATCGATGTGCCTGTATTGAACGAAGTAGTCCTCATAATGCCGCCAGAACTCACCGCCGAACAACTGTCCTGCAATACAGCATGCAATGTCATACGACGAAAACTTAACAGACCCATGTCAGACACGCAACTTTATCGCACAACAAAGTTTACGCAGTTCAAAGGTCAACTGTGTCGTGCACATTATATCATAACTACGACTGTAGGATATTACAACGACAGTCTAATTCTAGGACAGGACTCATTGAAGCACAGTGATACACAGCACACCTCTGACAAACTGCAGAATTAATTCCTCCACTTGGACGACTAGAGATGGTTACATTTAAACGTTTGACTCAGAAACGGTTTAATGTATCGTAGGCTACAAAGAAGACCCTCCTTGTCGGCTAGGAAGAGCTCCCCAGGCTCCTAGATGGTGGGAGTGGGATAGCTGCCTTGTCGCCAAAATCCCATCCCTGCTTTCAGCCCTTTGGGATTGATAACTTCGAGCCTTGCAATTAAAGACCCCCTAACTAACCTACCGTAGTTGAATTAACCAAGGCCTTTCAAGCCTTGCAATGCTACCTTGCCAACACCAAGTCAGGCGGTGACCGATTTCTTGAACTCACTAGTTACGAGCAAAATCCTAAAATCCTTCCATTCTAAAACTATTTTCGATATCTTTTTCAGAATCACGCAGAAAACATTGTCACGAAAAGACACCGTCGGCGTGTTCGTAAACGTTCCGTCATTTTGTTCGTAAACGTTTAACAAGCTGAAAAGCTGGCGCCACACTACTCATCTGCCAGGATGCCAGCAAGCCACGGTGTTCACTGACCACTGCGGTTAGGCAAGCACATAGGTAGGTACATACAGCAGAGTGAGCAGACAGTAATTACCGATGAGCAGCAGACAGCGTGATGCACTGGGGATTCATTATCATAAATACAGATAAACGTTAGACAGGTCACAGATAAAATAGTGTGTGCTATGAAACAAGAGCTGTGCCAGGTTTTCAGAGCTGGAAAGTCCAGGTCGAGTGGTTGTCGATTTACCCCGCTACCCCGCACCTCTCCCCCTTCACCCATCCAAAAATGCTTGGACTTGCGGTAATCTTATGGGTCGTGCTGTCAGAGGCTGGGGGTCCGGACCCCTAGACCTCCCCGCCCGCCGCCGCCCCTGATACGGAACATTACCTGCCATATGTGAACACAAACTGCTACCTGCTCTTCGACACCTGTAGGTAAACGCTCCCCATCTTAACCCCAGCCGGACAGGACGGAATTCAATTTACCTACTCCGGAGGGAGGGAAGGCCAATTTCACCTTAGTGGTTGGTTAACTTAGGCCTATATACTGAGATGTTTTACCCGTCCACAGACACTCACCAATCCCATTGGTGACCATTTGATAGACCAGAGCGTGAGTCAAACTCACGACCTTTTGATAGTAAGTCCTGCATCCTAAATGTTACGACACCAAGCTAACTACGCTTTAACTTGTTCTGGCTGCTTAACTTATAACGTCAATTTTATCATTTCCTATTGCACTATATGAAGCCATGACAGTGCTATAACGTGAAAGCCTGCCCCATAAGGCCACAGTCCGCAAAACAAATGTTAGTGCCCCACAGTTTCGCAGACAGACAATAGGCTGACAGGTGACATGAGAGCACAGACCACACAGGTTGTCTGATAGCATAAGCTACAAAAGGCTGGCTGACAGTTGTAGCTGTAACCACCACCACCAAACCAACGGGCAGTGCTTTCTGTCTACATGGCTTCCTCTCAAACCTCTGTGAGTGTGAGTGATCAGAATAGCATTACATACTGACAGGAATAACTTTCATGAACATGCCTCTTCACTACTGCATTTTAACAGTCAAGTATTACTGCAATACCGTATCTACATTAGGACTATATAAAAAGTAAATCACTGAGTTTAGTAACTTTATCAATTAAGCATCAAATATTGAAGTTTTTTTTCGAAATTACCAGCACATTCAGCAGTAAGTCAGACTATAATGTAGGCTATCACATGAAAGATCCATTCCCAACAACACAACTTCAGCAGTATTACCTATTGCAGTCTTTTCATCATTCCACTGTTTCAATGCTTCTCTAATCTGCAGAACAAATAATACTTAAAAATGTGAACAATCAATATAATAACATCTTAATTAATAACACATCTGGGCCTGAGGCATTATGATGAGTAACACCACTGACCAGAGATAGAAGCAGTATACAAGTGTTATCAATAATAATAAAATAAGATATATGATTTCAAAGCCCAACACCATACATGTAAGTCATTATGCAATTTCAAGACAAGAGTTCAGTATATATTTCACAGTGACAGACATCTGTAATTATTACATGGATTTACAATTAAGGTTAACTGACACTGTGTCAAAAAACAAACAATTATGTTGAAAGTCATTGAAACCTTTTAATTATCATAACAAAGGATTCAAAACAGGAAAAATGCTAGAAAATGAAATTACAAAGTAAAGCCCTTTAAATGGACAAGCTATACAAATAGCAGTAATAAGAGCATTGGTAAATTCAGAGGCTTGAAAAGACAGAAAAAGTATGACCCCAACATCAAATGTCTAAAATCTCAAAGACTCAAACAAGTGCAAAGTTAGCTATGCCATTTTCCATTCAAATTCTCAGAGCTCCTGTGTTTATACTTACCCCTATATTTTTACTGATTCATCACAAAAACGCTTAATGCAACTACAGAAACAGTAAGAGATGGTGCATTACATACAGCTATGCAGAGCCTTGCTGTGAGTTTTATCAAAGCTTCAACAGGCTCAAATATGCTGCTGTGGTCTTCTTCTGTTATTGACGTAAACTTCCTACACCAACAAGTTCAGTCAGTACTTAGTTCATGATATAATTTCATTACACCAAATAATGAAATAAAGTCATTTCAAATTGAACTAAAGTTAGTTTCTTAATTTTTCAGGATCCATATTCAAATCTGGAGTGACCTGTAAAAACTTGTCCAGTAAAAAACATAAAGAACATTCATCAAAATGACACTGACATTCTGCTTCCCATTTTGGACACCACAGCAGAAATGTTCAACTGTCCTCATCCCCTCCCTCTCAGCCACTGCCAAAACAAGAGAAAAGTGAAAACACAATCCAGTTACTATGGCTGTAAGCATATGGTAATGTTTAACACAATGACAATGCTTTAGAAACGGCTGGCTTAGTCTAGTAAGATAATAGCTTAACAATGAGGGCTGAAAACCAGCAAGTGCCACAATACCTGAGTGGCTCGGCATAGACATCAAAGACACTGCAAAGCTGTTCCAAGTAAAACATCTCTGAACTCAGAAGTCTCCGCACTCGCCACTCATGACTGTCTGCGGCTGACAGAGAATAATTTGTTAATTACAATCAATTAACGTATTGCATATCCAGTGACAAAGCAGTGAAAAAGTCAACCAGCATCGTTGTAGATTAAGCAGGGCCACAGCAGTCAATTTGGCATGTATGGCAGCTATCAGCCCAATCTTTGGAAACCTTTTTGTGAAAAGCTGTTTTCATAATGCAAAATAGTCTTCAGCTTCAATTCGCCCTCTCTACCCCACAAAAGGCTCTGCATTCTGACCCCACTGGGGACACAGCCCCAGACCTCCAAAATAAACTCACACTTCCATGGTTGCCATAAAAGCCGAAATGTTGAATCAATCCAAACTGTGCTGCTACAAGCCTGTTTTAACAGACAGCTGCAAATTCCCAATGCAGAAGATTATGGGGGTGATCAAAACTTCAATTCTGCCCCTAAATTCCCTTTCCCAAATGGGGTATTTTCAACCTAAAATTTTGTATTTTTGTCAAAGCTGTCAAATTAACGCATTAAAACAAATTAACACGTTAATTAATTAACATGCATTAAAAAAATTAGTGCGCATTAAAAAATTAACACAAGTACGACAATTTACTAAATTCCGTGAAGCAGCAGTTTCGATATTCCATTAAACCATGATTGTTTGATGATCTTACTAATATTAAACTAATTTGAAATATTTTTCGCCATCCACTCACTACTGCCGCAGTCCTGTGACACAAGCACGACTTCGCGGGCTTCATTCATTCCATTCACCCTCTTGATGTAGTCCACGTACAATATCAGCAGGGTTGTTAGCAATACTGGCAAAAAGTATTGCAATAGCAATAGCAATACTTGAAAAGAAAGTATTGCAATACTGTTTGCAATACTCCACTATCTGCTCTTTCAAATAAATTTTGATTTCTTGCTGCTGTGTACAACTTTTCCTAAATTTTGAGTTGACAACAGACTACAAGATAATGTGGTCAACTCAGAATTTAAGTGATAAACAAGTTGTGTTGAGATGTTACTTTTTGATCAGTCCTTCTCACGTCATAGAACAAAAAAATGAATAGATTCTATGCATAATTAAACAGGTTCTTCACGATAAAAGTGTACTTTACATGAAAAAAGTATTGCTTTCAAGTACTGCAATATTTCAGTCCTAAAAGTACTGCAATACCACATGCAATACTAAACATGGAACCAGTATTGCAATACCTGTTGCAATACTAAAAAGTATCGCACTGCAATATTAATAATCCTGAATATCAGCAATATTAATCATGCATTATTAACGTGTTAACACATGCGGTAAAAAATGAATGCAATGCAGTAATGCATTTAAAAAACTAATGCTTTGACAGATCTAATTTTTGCAAATGACAGCATATAAACTTATAAAGTTCACAATAGCTAATCAGAAGAAATCATGTTTACCAGTGGCAACGAAGTCGGAATCGACGCTAGTGTCAAGTTCTTGCACACTTTCACTCAAAAGCAGACACTCCAACCTGGACCTTCGTGACAAAACCTTGCACGTCGCTGATATCCATTGCCTATTGCCCACCTTCTGCGAAATGTCCCCGAACGATGTGCTGCTGTTGTTCACAAACATTCCATGAGATTTGCAAAAATCAGTCGAGCAGACGTGACTAAAACTTGCAGTGGCAACATTACGACGTGCCTTCGCATTCAGAGAATAAGATCGTTTCAGAGTTAACTGCAAATCTTCACCATTACTCGACCGTCTCGATGGCATATGTAGCCGTCTAATGCTAAGCAGAGGCGTTGAAAACGGCATCAGTTTCTGTAGAGGATCTGATAAACGACTGCTGGGGGCGTGGCCGCCGGAGCTCGACTTCGCATGCGATGTAGGCCGCGAATTTACTGTCGAGTTTTTAAACATTTCTGACATGCCAGTGAATGTATTTCGATAAAAAGATTGTTTGGCATAATCCCCCACAGCGCGTCATTTGCGTTAGAAGAATTTACTGACGTTTAAATATGCCCACGTGCCACTTTCAGTTTACAGTCATCAAGTAACCAGCAGTCTTCAAGAACAATTTATGTTTTTTTTTAAAAAACATATTAGAGGTCCTCAAGTTCATGCACACAAACTACTTACTTGAATTCGAAGTCTTTCTGATTCTGGCCATAGCTGTGAGAGTCGGGCCGACTCGGCCGCCGTAAGTAGTGCGACCTTTGTACAAACCATGGTACAAACGTCTCTGTGATACAGTATTTCTGTTCGCTGAAAACATTTTCTGTGTTGAACAGAACTACAAATGCAAAATTACATGGCAATGCAAATGGAGATTAGTAAATAAAAAAACTATATATTCAAAATTGAGTGTAAGTAATTTAGTTAAAGTTATATACTGCTGCAATATAAGCAAAAGCAATCAAAGAAAAAAATATTGTCAGAAGTGGGATTCGAACCCACGCCCACAGAAGTGGACTGCGACCTGAACGCAGCGCCTTGGACCGCTCGGCCATCCTGACAGCCATGTATGTGTAAGTAATATATGTATTTTAAAAAAAATTTACGACTATGACAAATATATACACAATATTTATTTTATAGAATATAGAATAAATATCTGTAACTGTATGGTAACAAAGTTGATTGTATGATTGAAGTTCTTCTGTGCAATAGTGAACGAACTGTTATACTTTTGCTTGTTTTTACACTATATAGACTGATTTAAATTACAACCAGTCACAAAAGTATGCGAACATCATAAATTATTATACGCTGCAAATTTTGCACTACTATACACAGATGTAATAACTTAATGTTATGGCATTAAACGTACATTACAGTTCTCGACTTTGTTCGTTAAAAGTATTATTTCTTGTTAATGGAATTTTTGACCTATTGTAGACAGGGATACCCAGTTGTTTGTAAATAAACGATTTGTGAGCAAAGTAAACGTTTCACGGCGATTGAAATACATTATAATATTATGATATAAGTGTCTTGTAAACGACAAGCGTTTTCTGTGTGGATTGCTATTAGCTGATCGGCTGTGGACGGGTGTGCAGAGTTAGTGACACTTTTTAGAGGACTACAGGAAGAATTCTTCTTCGGGATACGTGCCAACTTCAATAATGGCAGCTGGTATTCCTCCGGTGCCTGCGAACTTCAAGCAGTTACAGCACTACATCAAGACCGCTGCTGAGCATGACTCACGAGATCCAGTTGTTGCCTATTACTGTAATTATTCTCTTCATCATTATGCTATGATGAAACACCACACCAGCCACTCTGTAGCAAATGCAGGGCTTTTAGTTGAATTATTGAAGCTACAGGATACATGCGTTATTGGTTTCTTAATTATTGTGCCAAGGCAAAAACACATTTTTCTTGTCAAACATACATTTTGGCCAAATTATGATATTTTATTGTATGGCTGTTGAAATAGACTAATGGTCATTGTGCTATTTTGATTTAGTAGCATGTGGCATATGATGCGGTCATCTGTTATTGTGTGTGACTGATTGCAGGTCGTCTGTATGCTCTTCAGAAAGGTATGGAAATCGACCGAAAGTCACCAGACGCTCGGAACTTTCTCGCAGCCCTCATGAACATTCTGGAAGAGGTGATGTTTCGTGATGATTTTCTTTTTTTTGTTGTTTTTACATTGTTCATGTAACATTTTATCACCAGGAAAATGAGCAGAGTGTCGAAATGGAAATTCGTGACGACATTGCTGTGGTTGTTTGAACATGAGGCCTATGCAGTAACTGCTGAATTACTGATTCTTTGTTGGGTGCAGGCCTAACCTGGAATAAAACTGCCAAAGGCATCTTTCATTGTTTCTTACATTGTTTCAGTACTATGATTTGGCTTGCTCCTCTTTATCATTGTCTGCTCTGTAAAGTTACATATTTATTACCCCTATTATTTTGATTACTGAACTCAGTAGAGCTAGGTAGAGATGTGACGAACTTTGTATTCACATTCGACAACATACGAATATTGACTACTTTTTAGCTCCGATATTCATCGAATAGTTGGTGGCACTTCTGTTGAATGTGAATATTTCATTTTATGCAACTTGACTGAATTTAACTAAATTTTAGATAGAGGATACTGACTGAAGAGAACACAGAACACTCTGGATGTTTCATTTTTTAATGGAACTTGATTAATTTAACTGAATTTTGCTTTAGATACTGATTTTTTTCTGACTGAACACTGAACAACTACTTTGGATGTTTCACTTTATTAAAATATAGGTGTAGTGAAGTTTTCTTGAGGCTGAATAACTATTTGCATTCATATTCATTATTCAATGAATAGTAAATTTAATATTTGCATTGAACGAATGCAAATAATTTCTGACTTCGTCACATCCTTAGAGCTAGGTCTACCTCCTTAGTAATTGATTGGTTGACTGATTGATGATCAACTTGTTAGTTGTGTTCTGCGGCGTGTCACAGACAAAGAATCAGTTACAGGATGTTGAGGCTGTTCAGAATGAAATTGTTGGCCAAGCACACTTAGAAAACTATGCACTCAAACTGTTTCTGTATGCTGACAACGAAGACCGGGCCGCTCGGTTTGGCAAGTATGCAGCCTTATGTTTTTACATGAGATAACTTTTTGCTGTTGTACATTGGACATTGTTGCAGAACTTTTAAGAGGTTTTAAATGGTTGAAAATGGATATTAGTCATCCCTGTGCAGTAACTTTTTTGAAGTTTTGATGTCAGTTGAGAACATTTTTGGAGCTTTGAAGCTAATTTGGGGCTTCGTAGAGCTATTTCGCCATACAAAAAAACAAAGAACCAGAGTTTACCAAATGGATTGTTTTTTTGCTCAGCCCTCCTCTGTTGTTTGATGTCTGAATTTTGTATATGTGTGAGATCATCTTCCGAACATTGTTTTTTTTTGGTTTTGAGTTTCAAAAAGATTGTTTGAAAAATGAAAATGTTTGAGTTGGGGGGAGGAGGGTTAACATTTTGAATTTTTCATTGGCAAGCCATATTGTTTAGTGTTTACACAACAACTTATCAGCTTATTGGTGGTGCACAAGTATGGCATGAAACGGTGATGGCAGCTGTAAAGTTAAGGATGAGCAAATTGGGAGTTTAGTGTAAGAGTGACGATGAATGAGCATGGATACGGAGCTTGGTGATGTATATGCTAATACAGGAATGTGATCAAGTCTTTCTACACGGCTGGTATGCTGATGGACGTTCTCACTACATTTGGGCAGATCTCGGAAGATGTAAGTTGGTCCACTTTTTGGAATCTTATACAGCTTTTAAATGCTTGATTGTAAAAGAATGCCTGTCTCAAATTAATGTCGAGCTTACAATGCTTTGCTGAATGAATGCTGATCTGTTCATTGTATGACATCAGGTTAAGCCATGCATTTGATAGTTTTAATACTCCGTGAAGTCCAAAATCATAATGTTTAGTTTTGAATTTGCAGGCTAGTTATTGGCAGTTAAATTTGGCATGTAACAAACATCGTGTTACTGCTTGCAGATTGAGAATAATCGTAAGTATGCCAAGTGGAAGGCGGCATACATTCACAACTGTCTGAAGAATGGTGAGACGCCGATCTCAGGACCTCTGCCTGAGGATGAGGATGAGGCTTCGGCTGCTGCGGGGGGCTCTGGGGATACAGGTCCTGTGCTTTCTAATTTTTTACATCTGTTGTATGGTACTGAGCCTTTCTTATCTTACTTTACCTCCGGAATGGGATGACTACTACACCTGCCCAGCACTGAGGCTGTATCAGTTTGGCCCAATGCATGTCCCCAAATATAACCATAAGGTTGCAGGAATGAAGCCGTGAATGGCTGTAAAGTCATAGATAAACAGCTATTAAAGCCATAGACAGCTGTAAAGCCAAAATCTGCATGAAAGCTGAAGATTAACTTGTGCATGGGCACTGCTTGACTATAGCATCTGTTTTTGACAAATTCTGGTTGGATCTTTGTTGGCTCAGGATTACCTTGCGGATTGCAAGAGTCTTTCAGGTCATCGGAGCACTAAGACCACCACCACGTCAAGGTGGCAACCGTGGTAGGGATGTAAGTAAGTAAGTAAGTTAAGTAAGTAAAGTGTAAATTTATATAGTGCATACTCAAAAAGATCTCTGATGCGCTTAATACATTTTGTTCATCAATATTTTGTAAAAATGTATGTCTTCAGCTGACGTTTGAAAGTATCGAGACTCAGTTCTGGGTCACGAAGACTGTCTGGCAGCGAATTCCAAGTTGACGGGCCCGCCACAGAAAAGCGCCAACGACCGAAACTGTTCAGTCGATAGCGCAGTACAACCAACTTCCGCTGTGTGGCAGAACGTAGAACGTACAGGGCAAAGATGTAAAAAACATAGGTTTTGGAAAAAATTGTAGGTTTCTAACGTTTTTAGTTTTGGGTTTTTTTCAGTTTGATGTACTAAAAATATGGGACACAGAATTTTAAGACCTATTGAAGAACAACCTACACCACATCTCCATGTCACATCAATTTTTGTTGAGTGAATGACGTGATGTCAGAACTGAAAAAAAATCTCACTTAAAATAGGAAATTAAATTTGGTTTGCATTACAAATATACCTTGTGTACAAGTACCCTGTATACTGCATACCCTGTGTCAGATAAAACAATTTTAAGTACATAAAATTTGGACTCTGAGATTTTGAGATTTAAAGAAAACTTAAAAACCTAGGATTTTAAATCAATCTTTTAACTTTAGCACTAGTATTGGGGTGGTGACATATGATATATCATAGCAGAAGCGTTCGTGCACAAGGGAGGTGTCCAACTTATGTCCAGGATAGGCCTCACGTGGGAGCAGGCAGTTCCGTAAAGGACTAATTGGCATTTATTGCATACAAGGAAGAGTGCCGACACTTTTCACTTTTTTAGCTGATGTGGTTGTGTGTTGCTGTATTCGAGGCTGGAAGCATTTGTGTATCGGTTTAACCCAGTCTTCTGTCTGCAGTACCGGAATAGACTCTGATCAGATTAGATCTGCTTGTTGCTGTAGATGCAGAAATGCCTGGTCCATCTGATGCTAACTATGGTTATCAGCAACCTCCACTGGTAGCAGCGCCCCGAGGCCCTTCTCCCATTCCTCGTGGACCATTGCCTGCTGCCGGTTTTTCCCAGGCGCCTGCCGGTCAGCCGATGATGCCGGGTTTTTCACAGCCGTCATCCAATAACTATCCAGTGGCAGCTCCACGGAGTGAGCCGGTTGCAATGGGATACAGTCAGCCAGTACCTCAGGTTAATCTACCTCCGCAACCGGCAGGTGAGCACTATGCATCATTGCAGTGTCAGCACTACGCTGTATTAAGGGTGATGAATGATGAGTAGGAAATTCATTTTTCGGGGTCTTGTAGTATTAAAACCTTTAGACTGATTTTCAGTTTTGCCATTTACGTTTATAAGAAAGAATGATGTGCCTGTCTGACTGATGCACTTTCTTCTCTCATCCAACTGAGTTTCAGACCTTTGATGTAGTCTCTGACAAGGTTTTTTGTTAATTTTTTTACCTGTAGTAAATATATATGTTATTTGTCATATTATTTACTGTTTTTACTAGCTATGAATTTTCTAATGTATAAATTTTTCTTTTTTTGCTTTTGTAGTGGCTGATAGCTTACACATGAAATGTAGGCAAAAACTAATAAGTGAGTTGGCATTTTAGTAAAGCTATTGCTGCATTAAACCCAGTCCAAGCTTGTACTTTGTGCAGCTTTGTTAACGTTACCTTAGAGCAGCATAAGGCATTACTGTTTCTAGGTGGTGTAGGCACTGGTGCGGCTCTGAAGCCGGAAGACTTCGCCCGGGCGATGAAGCTGTGCAAGTTTGCCAGCAGTGCTCTGCAGTACGAGGACTCAAAGACCGCCATTGATAACCTCACCAAGGCCCTCAACCTACTTACAACTGGACAGGAATAGCTGTACAAATGCGTCGGCTTAGTGCGTGGATTCTCACGGGTTTTGAATATTTTTCTGAGTTTTGAGTTAACTGAAATTGTAACCTGAATACTCCTGAAGTTGGACATAAAGGCTGAAACATTCTCAAAAATTCTTGAATTTGGTATTTTCTCCCTGAAAAACGAAGTAGTTGAATCATTACTTTTGAAAATGTAATTTTCCTTAAGATACATCGGTATCAATGACGTATTTCACTTGCTTATTTCAATAAAGTTTGATCGAGTGATATTTTACATTCGATATACCATGTTCTGTTACTAGAGTTATCTACATTTGACTAATAGGATAGCGTGTGAAGTCGGTACTAAAAATGTCCTGAATCTCGATTGTCAGTTGAGTGGGAAATATATACAGGGTGGTCCATAAAAATGTGGCAGTTTATTTTTTTCTATATCTACGCCAATAATTTGACCAATTTTTAAAAATTTTTTACTGGCACACTCTGTGGACAATTTGCAATAATGTGATTATTATATATCTCACCACACCATAAATGTCTCCACACTGCCTTGTGAAATATAAATAAATATGAATATATAACGATAAGAACAAACAAACATTTTGATAAATAAACACAAAAACACTTCAGACCAACATTGCGGTGATTGATCTTTATGACACTAGACTGTGTTGTCTGGTGTCAGTGCCGTTAAGAAACTACTCCCTCACTCACTAGTGTCATACAGATCATTCACCGCAATGTTGATTTGATGTGTTTTTTCCACTTACCTAAATGCTCATTATTATTGTTAGTTTTTTCTTACATTTATATTTCACAAGGTAGTGTAGGGATGCATTTACGGTGTGGTGGGACATATAAAAACCACATTATTTCAAATTGTCCGCAGAGTGTGCCAGTGAAAGAGTTTTGAAAATCAGTCAATAATTGGCAAATATATGGACAAAAGTAAAGTGCTACATTTTTTATGGACCACGGTGTAGTGTCCACATATCGTGCAACCATCTGTGTAACCATAACCCCAGATCTTTGACCTCTTGAGATGAACATTGGCACACCAGTTACTCCTGTTCCAGGGAACGTCCATGCCAACTTTGGTTTTCTTAAAGGCCAAGTCGCACCAAAAAACGATACTGGCTAAATATGTGTGTAGAATGTAACAATAATTAATAATACACTGATCTAATGAAATAAAAACGTCGCTTTGAAGTAATTTTATCACAAATATGTTGTGCCAGCCGAACGCACCCGAACGTGCCACAAAAACTGATGATGTCACTCACAGGACGCTTTGTTGCCAAACTGACATTCGCTTTGAAACCATAGTAAACCCATTGGTTTTACTCAGAATAATGTCGCATTTATCATACAAATAATGATGCACAGATGGTGACATCAGAAATTACGTCAGTATTTACAACTAGAGGTGTGCGGTTCTTAAAATTAACAAAGTGCTGGAATATTGCGGTTTTTAGAGGGTTTACTGATGAAAAATTTGGCTTTTTGGGGGCTATTTGGCCATAAATTAAGCTGCATTTGACTTGAAGGCAATAAAGCTAGTTAGCAACCCCCCCCTCGCTGCAGATGACTTCACAGTTCCGAACATGGCCGAAGTCATGAAAAGGGAAAAGCGAGTACTTTGTACCTTATTTTTAAGGTATTAAGATGTATTAGCAACCAGAATATTAATGAATATTGACAATTAGCATTTCATAAAGCCGACTAGCGCTTTGTAACAGTTATGTAAACTAGTGTGACTTGACCTTTAAACATTTGTTTTATTGTAGGAGCTTGTATGAGGCAGATAGACAGGTGGGCAAGACTTGTATAGAGCCTGTTAGAATGGCTGCACATTAAAATCTCCAGCAAATTTTTAGTTTTTTTTTAACGCTACAATTGTTTATTTGAATTTCAGCTAATTGACATGTGTTTATCTGTACATCAAATGCTATGTTTTCTATTGTAGTAAATTGTGTACCATAAGCTGTAGCGATTTTGTTGTTTTGGTTTTTCCTGTTACATTGTGCATAATGTTGGGCATATGTCGTCATTACTTGCTGCTGTCTCTTGAAGCTGAAAGCTATAAGTTTATTGTGTCTGGCTGCTGCAGTAATTTCTGAAACTTAATTTTGTGGACCGGCCTAGACTTGGGAGAAAATCTAGAGAAATGGGCTGGATAACACAGAAACTGATTATATGATTGTACTGGCTTATAGTTTTTGGCAACACATTGTAGAGTATACAGCTTACCCATGATTCACAGAGTCTTTAAAAGTGTAGGAAATTTGTGTCTTATTTTTCTAGGCCATGATAAGTGCTGGAAATAGACCTGGGAGTTGACTTGAGGCGTTGGGTTCGGGTCGTTTTTTTGGAGGGGGGTCGGAGTCAAACTTTAACAGGGTTGTTTGATTTTTTCAAGTCTATTTTTGTTATATGAGTATTGGTTTTGCTTATTTTGCATGTTCGTTTTAGCTTCTAGTGCACATTCTTTTCATGTTAGGCCTATATTAATGTTAGGCCTACGTAGTAAACTATTACTAGTTTGATGTTCTTTCTTATAGTCTTATGGGCAGTAGGCATGGACTGCAAATCTGCTAATGCCATGTTCTAAGTTTTTAAATGCATTTCTAAAAAAATTCATTCACACCGTATTTAAGTCTAATCACTTTTAGAAGTTTCATTAACTGAATCTGTCGCCAAGCTAGCAATCAAGGTTTTATGATCCTAGCTTGCACCATTCTGACACAGTCGTAGAGTATGACAGACGCACAGATGGACGCTTCAACAATAGCTAAAATGCGCGAAACTTTAGGCCTACATGCTGTCGCGCGTAACAAAAATCCAATTTTAAGGTCATTCAGTCAAGTGTTTTACAGTTACTGGAAAGCCGATGAGGTACTTCATAAGGTTGCATGATAATAGGCTTACTTACTGCAATTCTAAAAGGTCCAAAGACATAACGACCAAAATTACTAACAAGAAGCGCAGCTGACGCTAGGGTAGGTCGACAGCACCTTCTATATGCTAATCTGAAGGCCAGCGTCCAAATTCTATCACGGAAAGAAAGCGATATCCCATAGTGCATGAGTACATTATATATACAGTATGGTGACGCTGCTGTATCGAACTCTTCAATCATCGCTAGGATGCGATACGGTAATTCGGCACACGTGGGTGATGACCGTAGGCAGCAACGTTGCATTCATAATTGCGAGTGCGACTAAACCACTGCAAATAAAAACATGGTTACTATTGACAGCCTATAGGAACTCGTTTTCGCCCTATCCAACGGTAGGGCATGTAGCATCGCCAACCCCTTTCGACGTACCGTTTAGCCACAATACCGCACGATTGGCATAGCAGAGTTTGTAATGATTATTCAGGTCATCCATAGTCGATGATTTTCATGTTATATGAAAAGGCTTATGCGACTTCCTATTATAGTGATCAAAAACCTAGCAACTTCTCTCACCGTTTAGCCACGATACATGCATGACAGGCGACAGTCAGACAACTCGTTGACGACAGACACATCATACCAAAGGGCCGACTCTTAAGCTATAGGGTCTATGGCTAAAGTTGACATAAAAGCTTACGACAGATTCATTCAGCTTGGACTTTATAGTTTACACATTGCTAGGCTATAAATATGTTTGTGTAACAGTTACTTGTTATGCGGATAGGCTCTACATAGCGTATGATTATGCAGGAGTTCTTTCGATCAGAATAAAACACGTCAAACTGCTGTGGGTGCTATTTTTTGTTGATTCGCATGCGTCCGGTGGCAATTGGCACACATTTTTGCAGTAATTTAGGCCCTACAATCTATTTTTCAACTTTTGTCTAAGTCACTAGTCGATTTATTTTCAAGTCGGGTCAAGTCACATTTCATCCAAGTTGTCGACTTAAGTCGACTTGACGACGTTCCAAGTCGAAGTCGGGTCAGATTGCACTGAGACGGTAACTCCCAGGTCTATAGCTGGAAATGTTTTTTGGTCCTGTGAAATCCAATTTAGTTGTTGAGTTGATTTACATTAAATGTTTTTGAATTTATCTTCAATTCGTGGAGTTGAAGGTTATGAGCAGCACTGATGAATGCGTGTTTGATAAATATGTTTATGTAACAGTGTCAGATTAGTACTATTGTTGCTTTTATTCGTGTTTCTGCAGCTTTTTTTAAATTAACGTGTAACTGCTATTGTCTGTCTGTCCGTCTGTCACACTTGTGATGTGTATCAAAACGGTGCAAGCTAGGATCACGAAATCTACACTGTAGGCTGCCCCAAGGACTCGTAGTTTATTGTGACAAAATTTTGTGCCCGTGGGTGCGGAGGTTCCCCTCGAACGAGGGCGTCAGAGAGGTACCCCCTAAAAGACGTTATTTTGTCGTTATTGGCTCGTATAGTGTAAAAACGGTTGCAGATAGGTACAGACATCCTGCATATCATAACAAGCACTAGTGACAGGTTTTTTAGATTTGTCAACATCGATGACCTTGAACGATTTTGAACCCCCCCAAAGGGGGTTTTAGTATTTTTTTTTGCAATTTTTGGCTGCAGCGCACATTTCAACCGTGAATTGCGACGGAATGGCTGGAGATAGACCAAAACAACCTGCAGGTGAAATTTTCAGCATTGAACGTAGATTATAGCTGTTCAAGTCCCGACCCTCTAGGTTTAATGAGGCTTGCGTAGTTGGGCGTCAAATACAGCTACCTCTCTAAAAAGTGGTTATTTTACCGCTTTAGCGTGAAAACAGTTGCAGATTGACGCTCTATAGGCTTACTGCTTATCATAACAAGCACTCGTGACAAGCTTTTGAACTGTAAACATCGATGACCTTGAATGACCCTAAACTCCCAAAATACGGGGTTTTAGTGGGTTTTTTTGCAATTTTCGGCTGTGGTGCACATTTCATAACTGAATTGCGCCGATATGGCTGGAGATAGACCTGGATAACCTGCAAACAGCAACTGCTAATGCTGTCGCGCGTCTCATGAGCTTTGCTCAAATTACTTGTTTAATGAGACATGGGACATGGCGTATAGCCTAGACAACACAGCCAACAACTTTGATGCAAAATATATCAAACACAATCATCAAACTTATTTGTGGGGCGGTGGCGATAACTGACACATTTAAGCGGAGACTGAAAACTCACTTTTTCTGCAAATTTTATGACTTGGAGCATGATTTTACGGAGGCTTAGTCATTTTATTGTATTTTATTTAAATGTATTTTATTGTTATAGACTGTTCAGCTCCGCTGTAAGTTGACACTGTTAGACATTATCATTATTATCATTAACTGAGGCTGTCTGCTACTTATACTTATTCGCAGGAACCACCTGCCGTGGACAGCTGCGGTCCTGCGCTGCCTCTGTGACTGAGCAAGCAAGCGATCAATAAGAACTTGTCAACAATGCGCGGCTGCTGCAGCTGCTGCCAGGAATTGCAACAGCACTACAGCAGCCATAGAGCACGCATAGGCCTAAAGGAGGCGTCTACTAGCACCATGCGCTCCGCTAGCACAGTTCTGCGACAAGAGTATCACTCGAAATTGTGACGCAAACTGCTGTGAGATTTCGTCGACTGATTTCGTGTTCGTTTGGCTTCAGCGGCTACGGAGAGCGCTGACGTTACATTGCTATGACGACGACAGCACGCCATCTGGCGAAGAACACGTAGAAACGCGTTTCCACTGACCACTAATGTCAGACGGGGCACAAGGCCGTCCGTGTCTACCTGTAACGATTGGCAGATGTTTTGAGAATGTGACGCAAGTCGGCTTTTGAATCTCTGTCAGCGGTAAGTGACGCACGGCGAATTGTGTACGCAATCTGTTAGCACCGGCAGACCTATTACATTTCTACATGCATTTTTTGTTATAATTATGATTGACTGGGCGAACGTTTTCTTAGGTCGTGTTGAATAGGCTACCGCGAGACAGTTGCAAAATTGTTGCAGAACAATGGCGTCTTGAACACGTGTTGAAGATATATATATGGGCTTAGAATGCATGCAAACCAAAAATAAGCCACCAGAAGGTTCTATTGCACATGAATGATTGTAACCATGCACATACTATTCTTAATGACAAGGAAGTCTTACAGCATTTATATCTCTGCTAATGTGAACGTAGTGAACATTGGGAGGAGATTATGAGATTGGTCGTTTTGTCCGTCGGTGTGTGTTCATCATCTCCACGTGTCACACACAACCGGCAGGAACGATGGCGCCCTCCTGTGAAAACTTCTACATTGGCGGAGATATATGTGCCCGGTCACGAGCGTCTTCTAGTTGCAACTGTTTTCGTGCACCCGTCCTAATACGCTGCATTAGATTACTTAACTTTCCCGTCCGCCTGTTTCGTACGGGCTTCTAACTCGCAAACACAGGAGAACCGCAATTGTCATGAACTGCGAATGTTCCCTACAGTAGTTCACCGGTGTGCAAGCTTTTAGCTCAAAAGTGTTAGAGTTGGTATTACCCTGTGCAGTGCAGACAGACAGCCGCATATTACTGTTATGTCGATACTGGCCATTGCTGGGCAGATAATCTGAAGGTTTCTAGCTTTGTGTTTGTAGTCTAAAAGCTGCTGCTGCTGCTGCAGCTGATGATGATGAAGATGATGATGAAGCTGTGCTGTACGCTCTACATCATCATTCCTCTGCTGCCATCCACTCTGACCTGGCAACCTCGCCCTCAATCCGCCCTGGGATTATCTGACTACCGCCGTCCCAGACCAGCCCCCGCCACCGCCGACCACTGGGGGTCAAGGTCAAGGTCAAGGACGATGGGATCGTGGAGCGGCGTCAATCAGGGTCGAGGTCGACAATATGATTATGATGACGTCGATGTCAGAGAGCAAGGAGGATCTTC